>MDTB01217181.1_pt1 | contig 92602 bp, 77 predicted proteins | sample 811161 | NCBI WGS metagenome assembly MDTB01 (sample SAMN05326650, study PRJNA326480) | marine metagenome | isolation source: seawater | place: Mediterranean Sea | collected 2009
CAGAATAATGAAAAATGTAATAGGAACCGAATTGAAATTTTGTTCGCATGAGCCCATGACAGGATTTTTTAGGGATGGGTTCTGTAGAACTGATGATAATGATGTCGGTAGGCATGTGGTCGCATGCGTGATGACAGAAGATTTCCTTAACTTCACCAAGTCTATGGGAAATGATCTCATAACACCAAACCCAGAATTTGGTTTTCCTGGACTCAAAGAGGGGGATAAGTGGTGTGTCTGTGCGCTCAGATGGAAAGAGGCTCATGCTATCGGATTAGCCCCTCCTGTTATTCTTGAAGCAACCCATGTTAAAACTCTTGAATACATCGATTTAAGTATTTTGATAGAAATGTCTCTGAGTAGCCAGGATTTAAATTGAGTTAATTTTCAAATTTCAAAACAATATCCCTTATTATAAAATCACAATGATTCAAGAACTATTTTCAAAAAGTGAAGCTCTGTCTCAAATGCATTCCTTTGTTGAATCAAAAGCAAACCGTTATCAGGCGATGCGTAACTACGATTTCGGTAAATTAGAAGAAAATTATGTCAGTGGTTTATCTCCAGCTATAAGCAGGAGAATCATTACTGAGGAGGTTTTTCTCAAAACTATTTTAAAGTCATTTTCTTTTAGCAGAGCAGAAAAACTAATTCAAGAAGTTTGTTGGAGAACGTACTGGAAAGGTTATCTTGAAAACAGAAGTCAGATTTGGACAAACTATCTAACTGACTTAATCAATTTAAAATACCTTAAGGCATCTCAGGAATATAAAACTGCATCCGAAGGTAAAACAGAGATCGAATGCTTTAACAAATGGATAAATGAATTAGTGGGAAATGGCTATTTGCATAATCATACAAGGATGTGGTTCTCTAGCATTTGGATACACACTTTGAAACTGCCTTGGCAATTGGGAGCAGAGCTTTTTATGAAGTTTCTTCTTGATGCGGATCCTGCATCAAACACTCTATCTTGGCGATGGGTTGCTGGAAACCATACACTAGGAAAGACTTACTTGGCAAATCCTAGCAACATCAAGAAATTTACTGGAGGTAGACTATTTCCTGAAAATCAACTTGCTTTACAAGCTAAAGAAACAAATCAGGATGGCACTATTGAAGTTTCAACTGTAAAAATTGAAAAAATAAGAAATCCAGAGTTTGTTGAGTGCCTATTAGTTCATGAAAATGACCTTTCATTTGAAAATATTCCTCTATCCAACATATTGTTAATTCAGGATAAAAGTTTGTTGGCCTATGATCGTTCAAAATTTGTTAGACATTTTATTGACGATGCATTAATTGATTGTAAAAATAGAATAACGAAACAATTTGATAAAGAAATTCAACTCCTTAATTTTGATAGGATAGATGCTTTAAAAGATCTGGTTGCAAAAAGAGAAATAAAAATAATTCACACACCATATCCAGCAGTGGGGGCATTGAGGGAAAAAATTTTACAAATAGAGAAACTTGTTCCAGTGAAAATTAATTTTTTGTATTCAAAATGGGACCAAGCATTTTGGCCTCACGCAGATAGAGGTTTTTTTAAATTGAAAAAAAAGATACCGGAAATCATTAATTCGTTTTTAACCTAATGTAAAAAATTTAGAATTATGTTCGAATGAACTGACTTCCATACTTAAGGTTCTTGCTTCTTCGATGTTTATATCTTAAAAAATTAAAATATTTTAGGTCTAATCAAAAATTGAGTCTTTTATCCCTTTATTTACTTGGTAGTTATCATACTTAACAGTAATTAGACCTCTGACCATGTCACCATTTATTTTATTTTCATTACCAAAAAGAAGTCCTATATCTTTTTTCAGCCATTTTGAAAATCTGGAATCTTTTATAAAATATTCTACCTTTGATTCTACAGGTAAAAGAAATTTTTCGTTTACAAGCTTATATTCATTTTGAATTTCCATTATTTTCAGTGTGTCAATTTTTGTAATCACATTGGTAACTACCCAATTTGATGTATCAATTATCACATCTACAGTAGGCTTAAATGATAGTTTAGCATAATCATTTGGCATCTCAATTGCTAAGCTGTCCACAATCACATTACCAACCATCATGATTTTATTTTCACCCAGTCTTACTGTGCCTTTGTTAATTTTAATATCAGTTAGATTATTAAAATTTTCTATGGGTGAAGTGAACATACCTGTTCTGGGGAGAATCCCAAATCCTCTACTTTTTATCTTTACTTTGTTTGGTTGTTTAAAAAAAACTTTATATTTTTTTTTTGGCATTCTAAAGGCAGGTACGGAAACTGATATGGTCATTTCCACTTTATAATCATTTACCGATCGATACATTTTTTCTGTATTATCAATCATCCGTCTAATGTTTTTGTTGTCTGAAAATAGATTGTTAGTGAAAAAGAAAATGAAAACATATGTTATATGAATAATTTTTTTCAAGCTACAATTTCCTTTTTATTAAAATGATAAAATGAAAAGCTCAAAAATAAAACAGACCATGACATACAAACCAGTGCGGCACTAAGAATTGTATGCCAGGGAACTGGATCATAAAATGAGGTTAGAAATAAGTCAATGTATCCGGTGAAAAGAAAAGGATTGATTAATTCGAATATTTTTAGAGGTATGAATGAAATTGCCGTTCCTATAAATACTGTGCTTATTGTAATGATGATGGGTGTGACACTGTTTTTTGAAAAAGTCGACAACATAAAACATAAAATGCTAATTGTAACCATTACAAAAGATGAAGTAAAAAATGCAAGAATGAAGCGCCATAATATATCATCTTGGCCCAAAAATAATAGTCCCATGTGGAAAACTGCCAGGTCTCCGATTCCAAGAATAATGCAACTAATGATTAAAGTGTAAAATACAAAAAAAAACATCATTAGGATTGTGTACAATATTACGATAATTAGTTTACTAATCAGGACATGTCTCCTTGATACAGGTCTTGATAGATACATCCTAAAGGTACCTTTTGAGTACTCGCCTGATACAATTTCAGATGCAACAATTGTAGCCAAAAAAGGCATTTGTCCAATTAGAATTGCAATAATAAGATAGCTTGCAAGGTAACCATTGGTCAGAGTTCCCACCACAATAAAGGAATCGTTTAATTGTCCATATATTTTATTTTCTAAATAGCCTGCACCATTTCCTATTGCCAATACAATTAGTGGCACAAGAAAAGAAATAAGTACAAAACTGATGTAGGTTCGCTTTTTGTGGAGCGCCTTTACGCTTTCGTTAAAAAGTAAAGATTTAATCATAAAAGTATTGTATAAGACTCGACTCTCTATGAAATGATTTTATACCGTTATGATGGTTGGCTACAGAACTAAATTTTTCAGATTTTAATGATATTTGACGCTTTACAATAATAATATTATTTTGTTGGAAAATAATTTCCATTTTCTCAAAATTATTTATGAAATCAATTGCTGTTTTTGAGTCGAAAACTTCTAATCTAAAAAATTCTTCATTTTCTTGGGTTGAATTCATTTCTTTTGTTACTAGAAGTTTCCCTTTTTTTAAAATCGCAACATGGGTGCAAAGTCTGTCTACTTCTAAAAGGGAGTGAGTGGATATACAGATGGTTTTCCCTAACTGATTAAGCCTTATTATTAGATCTGCCATGCTATTGACTCCTAATGGGTCAAGTCCATTAGTAGGCTCATCAAGAATTAAAATCTCTGGGTCGTGGAGTAACGCTTGTGCGATACCGAGTCTTTGTTTCATTCCGTAAGAGTATTTTGATACCTTATCGTTTGCACGATGGCTGAGGCCTACAAGATCTAAAACTTTTTCAATTTTACGGAAAGAAGTACCTGTTAGTCTAGAAAATACTTCCAAATTATTTCTTGCACTAAGGTACTCATAAAAGCAGGGGTCTTCTACAATAAATCCAAAACTAGTGAGATAGTTGTTGTTCCCTCTAATCGTATCACCGTTATAGAGGATTGATCCTTCCCAGTCTCTTATCAGCCTGGCAAAAATTTTGATCAAAGTAGATTTCCCACTGCCATTTGGTCCTAAAAGCGCAAAAATTGAACCTATGGGTATTTGAAAAGAAATATTATCAAGGGCTTTAATATTTTTATAAGACTTTGATAATCCATCTATTGATATGTGGTCTGTTTTTGAATTCATTAGTGTAAATCCATTATCTCCATAATACCTGTTCCTTTATATATTATTCCACCTTTTAGCTTCATTGTAAACTCACTATCAAACCTGGTATAATATGGGTCAATGTTTGATATATTAAATGCAACTCTGAAAGGGTAAGGTAGGCCCATACGTTTGAAAATATCAATATTGTCAATAATTTCTTTACCAGAAATATCTACGGAGTAGTTATCATCGCTTTTGATTGCAAAATTAGAGAATTGGGGTTCATTTTTCTTTCTGTAATTATTTTTAATAAGGTTACTTTTCATTGTGTAGAGATCTTTATTTCCGAATTTGTTGACAATTAGTTCATCATTTTTGCATATAAAAAGTATTGGTACGTCAAACCCACCTCGGTTTGGAACCATATTTAATTCCGCCACAATGATGGTGTAAGGACCCGCTACTCCTCTGAACCATGTCCACCCCTTAAAAAGTTTCTGAAGCGGGGTATTGCCCCAATTGTGGTCATGGTATCCGGATCCATTTACTTTAGACATTTTATTTTTGTAGGTCGCATAGCCGTTGATAACTCCATTTGGTACTGCAGCCAGCCATGCAAAATAGTTTTCACCCGCAGCTATTATTCCATCTTGAGGCCTATATGGTTTGGTTGTGGATGTTAATGTAAAATCGATTCCAAATCCATCAAAATCATCTGGATCTATCTTTATTCTGTACTTATCTAAGTTTCCCGAAATGAGGTTGTTACCCATTTCCACATGGCAACTATCAGTGGAAAACTTAACATTATTGCCTTTAAAATATTTTAGCTTTGAGAATTCCTCTCCATTGGGGTCTGTGTAGTTGACTCCGATAAAATACTGATCTCTTAAAAAATGAACTTTGTAAAAATATGTGACAATGATTGTACCATCATTGAGTTTCGTGTCTAAATACCACCATTCAAATTGATTTTTCGAGCCATCTGTTCTTTGACCATCTTCCCAATTACTGACTTCTTGACTTAGTTCATTGGGTTGGTTGGAGTCCTCAAAAAATTCCTGATCATAAAAGCCAAGATATACCCTTGTGCAAGAGATGGTTGATAGTGTAAATAGAATTAAAAGTATGTTCTTCATTTTTCTAAATTGTGAAATAAATAAAAGTTGTTAAAATAGTATTAGTAGTTTTAATAGAAATCGATTATAAAGTACATCTATCTAGTTTTAATAAAAAATTATTCACAAATATATACACATAAAATAATAAGTTAACCCCTTCACATCAAAATTCAATATCAAGGAAATGGATATCAACTGACCTAAAAATTAAATAAATGGAAAAATTAGAAAACCTGATACTTCAATACATGATTAATAATCCAAATAAAAACTATTCTGAGAAAATGTTAACCTTTCTGGAACAACCGAACTGTTTTTCAAGAGAAAATCACAAAGGTCATTTTACAGGATCAGCTTGGATTGTAAGTCGTTGCAAAGAGTTTGCATTGATGAATTATCACAAGAAACTAGATAAATGGATTCAATTTGGTGGTCATTCAGATGGGGAGGAGGATTTATTAAAAGTCGCAATTAAGGAGGCATCCGAAGAGACTGGGATTTCTGGCTTTAAAACCCTCTCAAGCGATATTTTCGATATAGATATTCACCTAGTCCCTTTTATGAAGTCGCAACCTGCTCATTACCATTACGATGTTAGATTTATATTAGAGGCTGACCGTAAAGAAAAAATTAAAATTAGCTCAGAATCTAAAGAAATAAGATGGGTGCAGTTGGGGGAGATATATCGTTTAAATTCTGAAATATCAATCCAAAGGATGATAGATAAGACAGTTAAGCTATCTTTAGAGAACAAACTTTTGAAGGACTGTAAATAATGAAAAATTTGTGTTTACTATTTTACTTTTTTGGAATCTTGGATGCTCAAATGGAAACTGGTAGCGATTTATTTACTGCGCTCAACTCTGTCAATGAAAGAGAAAAAAATCATGCCAAGTATTTTATTGCAGGTTTTATATCTGGACACCGTTTTGCTCTTGAGGGCTTAAATCCCTACAATATGTTTCAAGAGAGAATACCAAATGATAGCCAGTACAATATATTTTTAGAAAGAAAAATTACGGATCTTGAGTTGTATCCAAAAGAACAAATAGTAGCATGGGAGGTGCTATTTAAAGTAATTAACGATTATTTGATTCAATATCCAGATGAACGGCACCATGATGCAAAAATTTTAATTAGAAAGTCACTTTTGGAGGCGTTTAGGTACAACAATAATTAATTTTGAAAATTAAATCATGCATTCTAAAATGATCTATAAAAAAAACATGTCGGAGATTTCAAAAAAGTTTTTCACGGTGTATGTAGGGTTTTGGCTGAGAACCAATTGATTATCACCAATTCTATCTAATATCGCTATTGAATCCATTTTTACATTATTTGCTACTCTTATATCTTGAAATCCGTCACCGATCATAATAGCTTGATCAGGACTGAGCTCCAAAAATGTAAGAATGGTATTTAATCCACTTGGGTCAGGTTTAGGAGGATTTACATTGTCTAGCCCTACTATTTTTTCAAAATATTTATTTATTTTCAACTTTTTAATTATCTTTAATGCAGGCTCAATTGGTTTGTTTGTAAGAACTGCTTTTCGGATATCAGCACTTTTCTCAAGAAAACTTAGCACACCTGGGTAGAGCTTGGATTGATTATGAGTTTCCGAATTATAATTAATCAAAAACATTTTGTAAATTTTTTCATCAACCAATACATTCGGAGGAAGGCAGGTATTTAACAAGGTTTTTGCTCCGCTACCAATTGCGCTTTTAATGAATTTGTTATTCTTTCGGGGTAAACCAAGCTCATTTAAAGTTTCATTAACTGCGTTTGCTATATCTTCCAAGCTATCAACTAATGTGCCATCTAAGTCAAAAATGATTCCTTTTTTATTTTTGATCAAATCGCTGCTTTTTTTAAATAAATTTTAGTAACAATATTTGATACTAAATTTACGTAATAACAACAAGGAGAAATGGTGAAAAGAATCCCGATAATGTTATTTCTTTTAAATGTTTGTATAGGTAAAACCCAGTTTACAGACCGTCAAATAGCCATAATGGTTCCCAAATATTTTTCCAGAGATCACCATTCTCCAACAATTACACGTACTCGTGTTTATGCAGAGGAGGGGAAAAAAGTATTTCATCTTGAGATAGAAGTCAATCGGAATAGGTATGAAGGCGAAATAGATTATACTCTTGGTGCAATGGCAAGTCTCTGCCAGTATGCAAAGAGACCATTTGATAAATTTGTTGTTATTATGCATCAAGATGGCAGAAATACAGATTCAGAAATACTTGAGGCTAAAGCACGCTGCACTATCGATTATTTTATAAATAAAAGAATGAAGTACGATCGCTGGGTCAAGAAATGCACGCAAACAGAAAAACTATAAAATTAATAAACAGATAGGTTATCAATCTGAAGTGCATGATTCATGTAGTTTTTTTTAAGTAATGAAAATTTTTATTGCCTATATCATTTTTTCCTTGCTTAACTTCTGCAATCTGAATGCTCAATCGAGTTGGAATAAAAAGTATATTCAAAATAAAAACGGTTTAATCTTTGTTCCTATATCAAAGATACCTTACACTGGAGAAGTCTTCTCACTAGACAAAAAGGGTAATGTTACAGAATCTATTTTTTATGAGAATGGAAAGCCGAAAAATGAAAATCAAAATTTTTCAAAGTGGTATGAAAATGGTCAAAAAATGGAGGAGAGGAATTTTCCAACCAATTTAAAAACCGGATATTTTCATTCATGGTATGACTCAGGACAAAAAAAAAGCATCAAAAATTGGGTCAGTGGAAAACAGGAAGGAAAATGGACAAAATGGTTTCCAAATGGTCAAAAACAATTTGAAGGAAATTATGTAAATGGCAAAAAGAATGGACTATGGAACTTCTGGTATAAAAACGGTCAAAAAGAACGAACAGGATTTTATAGAAACAATAAACTTTCATCAGGAAAGTATATTCAGTGGTACGAGAACGGTATTGTGGAAATAGAAGGTTTCTATAAAAGTTCGAAAAAAGATAGTGTTTGGACTAAATGGGACAAGGAAGGAAACAAAATTAATAAAATTGATTATAAACATAGCCAAAAAAATGGAAATTTTATGGAGTTTTACATAAATGGTAATAAAAGATTTCAAGGCCAATATTTAAGTGGCAGTAAACATGGTATTTGGGAAGAATGGTCAGAATCCGGATATCTTATACTAGAAAGTCAATACTCCGAGGGTGAACTCAATGGTAAATGGATCACATATAGAAGTAATGGTACAAAATTATGGGCTGGTAACTATATTAATGGTTTAGAAGATGGTTTATGGGTCGCATGGTATGAAAATGGCCAGAAAAAAAGCGAAGGAATTAAGAAAAAAGGCAAGCTCTTCACAGGTTCATACAAAGAATGGAGTGATCGAGGAGTTACAATTTTAGAAGGAATGTACAAAGAATGGGGTAAACATGGTATTTGGAATGGTTATGATGATTATGGTAATAAGATCTTTGAAGAACATTACCAAAATGGAGATATCATAAAGTCTATTACTTTCTGAACACTAAAAAGAACCTTCTTTTTAAGTTAATTATATTTAAATTCTGTTTTCGAGGAATTTTGCAATGACATCAAAATTAAAAAAAATAAAATTCTGGCCATATATTCTATTTGTATCTATTAGTTGGTCTCAACATAAAGTAAATGTAAATCATTTATTAGAATATGGTGGTCTCAAGTACATGCCATTCTCAGAAAAACCATATAGTGGCAAGGTATTTGAGTTATACAACAATGGGGAGAAGCATTGGGAAAAAGTATACAAAAACGGTCTTGAAAATGGGTATTATAAATCTTGGTACCCATCAGGAAAACAACAAATGAAAGTTATGTTGCGAAAAGGAAATTGGGATGGAAAATACATTTATTGGTTTGAAAATGGTAAATCAAAGGAAGAAATAAAGTATAAAAATGGTATAAAAGATGGGAAATATACTTTTTGGTCAGAGGAAGGTCAAAAAATTGAACAAGGTTTGTATAGTAATGGTAAAAAGCATGGATTAAATATTTCTTATTACGATAACGGGAAAAAAGAACAAGAAATATCCTATTCTAATGGAGAATTACATGGTCCAAGAAAATCTTGGTATGAAGGCGGAAAAATGAAAGAAGAGGCAAACTATAATCAGGGGAAATTAAATGGTGAATATCAAAGCTGGTCTCTAAACGGAAAGCTGTTAAAACAAAGAAATTATTTAAATGACACACTTCACGGACCAAGTACGATGTGGTGGAGGAATGTTGAATCTAGCGGGACAGTGAAAAAGAATATTGAAAAATTAAATGGTCCTTTTGGATCTCCAAATCAAAACCATTTTAAAAAAGAAGAAACATTTTATGTCATGGGTGAACTCGATGGAATCTATAAAAATTGGCAATCAGATGGCATCTTGATAAAAGAAATTCTGTATGCAAAAGGTAAGATCAATGGACCCTCAATCATTTGGTGGCCTAATGGAAATAAAAAAGATGAGATAGTTTATTCAAATGGAAAACCAAATGGATCAGTAAGCTCATGGTTTGAAAATGGACAGAAAAAAGAACAATATTTTATCAGTAAAGAGAAGAAATATGGTGTACATAGCACATGGTTTAAAAATGGACAGAAGAAATATGAGCACACCTATTCGTCGGGAAAGTTAAATGGAGCAAGCTCGATTTGGTACCAGGGGGGACAGAAAAAAGAATCTGGTTTCTACTTCGAGGGTAAACCGAATGGATACTTTACATACTGGAATGAAAATGGTCAACGAAGAGAAGAAGGTAGTTTTAAAAATGGAAAAAGAGAAGGACTATATACATATTGGCATGATAATGGGCAAAAACGGCAAGAGATAAATTATACAAATGGAAACCGTGAAGGCAAAACTATAGTATGGTGGCCAAATGGACAAAAGAAGAAGTCCGGTAAAAACAAAGACGGGAAGCCTATTGGAAAATGGAATTATTGGTCCAATGATGGTGCGCCACAAAATGAAAGCTTCACTCTAAAAACAAATAAAAAAGATCCATTGAAAAAAGGAAACAAAATCTTATCTGAAAGAAAATTTAATGATGGTCCTTATGTATCATTTCATCCCAATGGCATGATTAAAGAAAAAGGAAATTATAAAAATGGTGAAAAAGATGGTTCATGGCGATTATATAATTCCAGAGGTCAAGTTCTTCAGCTAGAGACCTATTCTTCAGGGAAAATATCAGAGCTGAAGAAACCCGGGGCTATGAGAAAATACGCTACATTTCATGAAAATGGCCGAGTCAAATCAGAAGGGATTTTGAATAATGGTGAAAGGGATGGGGAATGGAAGGTATATAACGAAAAAGGTGATCTTGAAAAAACTGCATACTTTGATTTTGGTGAATTGGTTGTTGAAAGAGGTGCAGATATAACCTCAGACTATATTGATTACCATGAAAATGGACGGATCAAAGAACAAGGTAAAACTTTTCATGGGCAGCGTGACGGAAAATGGAAGTTTTTCAACGAAGCGGGACAATTAACAAAAACCATTCACTACCTCATGGGTGAGATGGTTACCGTTGAAAATCCAACTGACATTCAGGAATTTGTTTCTTATCATGATAACGGGAGGATTAAGGAAAGAGGTATGACTAACAAAAATGAAAGAGATGGAGAATGGATGATGTACAATAATAAAGGCAACTTGTCAAAGATAATAATGTACCAGAATGGAAAGATCATAATCGAAAAAGATGCTACAAAGTTTGAGGAATTTGTCTCTTATCATGATAACGGGCGAATTAAAGAACAGGGACAAACCTACATGGGCAAGAAAGATGGGAAATGGAAATTTTACAATGATAAAGGTAAGCTAACCAGAACTATCTTTTACCTCGTGGGAGACATCATAAAACAGGATAGTTCCATGTAAAAAGGAAAAGGAAAAACTTTAATCTTTTAAATTGCTTAAACGAGATCTTTTTTTCTTATTACCGCGAAAAATTTTTAACATATTATTAGCTGCACCTACATAAGGTTCCTGTGCTTTATTCATTCTAATGACTTGTTGTATGATGCTAAATATTATGATGCCGAATATCAAAGGAACTAGGAACGGGATAATTTTTAACATATTTAAGATTTTAAATTAGCATTTTTCCGAGGTGTATCTTATAGGTATTTTTCTAAAAATTGAATTTGTACGATATTGATGTAGATTTGTTAAATAGTTTTTAAATTATAGTATTGCACACTTAAAAATTACAAAATACACGGAAAATAACTTGAAATATCTAAATTGTCTATTAACTGTTTTTCTATTTGCTATTGGTTGTTCGAGCGAATCTAAAAAAATAGAAAAAAAAATAAATGAATATAATAAATTTGATACGGCCCCAATTCCAAAATCTTCTGTATCACCTTACGTAGATATTACACATCCTGGCGCTGAAGTAGTTGTCCAATTTTTTGTGGATAAGCTCGGAAAGGTTAGTATCCCAAAGGTACTGAAAAGTAGTGGCAACGATGTATTAGATAAAGCTGCGATTAATGCAATTGAAGAGACTACTTTTATCCCCGCAATGTTTAATGGTGAGCCTGTCCCGGTATGGACTGAAGTTGAAGTAATATTTCCCTCTACCCAAAACAAAGTTGAAAATGTAACAGCAATTACACGAAGCGAGCTGGATAATGTTTACCAAGGTGAAATATCAAACACATTAGAAGCAATAGGAGTAAAAGTTACTAATCAGCAAGAGATTGATTTGAAAATTAATTTTCAATCTCAAATTTTAGAGTCGGACATAGAAATAGGTGCTTTGTTGCTTGAAGAAGAGACGAACTTTTTAAAGAATGAAATCCAAAATTTTATTTTCCACATGAATAATGATGAAGGCTCATTACAAAATGGGGTACAACTCTATAGATCTGCTTCGGACTCTAGAATTACTTTAGTTGGTCATGATGGTGTAGTTCTTGCAGAATCGCATTTAGAAGAAAATAATATTTCTAAGATGGAGAATCATGGAAATCGGCCAGAAATAATTGCAGCAAAATCAATGGAATATGGAGTCGCCACTCGATATAGTAGCACTCTCAATGAAAAATTTTTATATGTTGCTTTTGCATACGAGGAGGATAATGATAATCGCCGTATTTATGTTCGATTTTCAAAAGCAATTAATGAAATTAAAGAACAAAGGACTCTGAGGATTTACGAGAAAGAGCTGATTGAAGCCCTAGAACAGTCAGAAGTTGATCTCAGTTCATCTCAGAAAGAAAACTTCATAAACTTATTTGTTCAAAGGTTGAAAAAAAGACTAAAAGACAAAAATATTCAAACTAGCATTGAAGAGAATGAAAAACTTATTAAGAATTATGTGACAAAATTAGATTCAAAAAGTCAAGATATTGCTGATCAATTGAAGTTAGAGATCGTATCATTTATTGAATATATGAAGAGTTCAAAAAGTGACTTACAACTATCCGCTGAAACATATGGGAAAACTGCTGATGTTCGAGTTACATTGATTAATGCAGATGGTACTGTCCTGGCTGATTCTTATATTGAAGCTTCGGATGTAATAAAAATGGTTAATCACTCTGGCAGACCAGAGGTGGCGCAATCTAATAAAATCACATATGGTGTATCTTTCAGGTTTAGCAAAACAATAGAACAAAAGCTTGTATATGTTTGTCAGCGATTATCCAGCGAAATAAAAGGTATAGGATATGTACGTTTAGCTAGATCAATAAGGTCTGACTATTCAAAAATTAGTTTGGATGATGATCAGATATTTGATTTATACATATCTATCATGAAAAGAAACTTTAATCTTTCGGGATTTAACGTTACTGAAAATCAGTTTTTAAAATTTAAGAAAAGCTTTAAAACTTTATCAAAGAATAACAATAAAGTAGTAAAGGTTGATCTTCGCGTAAGGAACTTTAGATTATACTTAGATGAAATCAATAGGTCATTCGACATGGCCAGAATTGAAATAAGCGAAAAAAACAATGAAAGGTTTTTCAGTCAATTCATATCCAGTGTTGAGCGTGAGTTTAATTCGAATAGTATTATAGATGTTTCGGCAAATGAAAAAGTGGTCAAAACCTACTTAAAAAATATTGAATTCAAAGAAAAGCAAAGGAAAAAAAGCACCAAGCTTGAGGGGGAGCATGTTGATTATCATGATAATGGAAGAATTAAGCAAAAAGGAATATATTTATCTGGAAAAAAACATGGTGATTGGAAAGAGTATAATGCAAGGGGTCAATTAACTAAGGTCATTACATTTTCCGATGGAAAAGTTATTAAGTTAGAAAACCCCGGTGCGATTCGCGATTCAATTGTCTATCACGCAAATGGACGAGTAATGCTCCAAGGAAAAACCAATGCCAGAGTAAGAGATGGTGAATGGAAAGAATATGATGCAAAAGGAAAATTAATTAAGATTACAACCTATGACTTTGGAGATATAGTAAACCAAAAGAATCCTGGTGCGATTGAAGAAATAACCCTATATCATGACAATGGACGAGTTAAGGCTTCAGGAATTGTTAATAATCAGAAAAGAGATGGTGTTTGGAAATTCTTTAACGTAAGAGGAATTCACACAAAAACCACAACCTATTCAAATGGAAAAATAATCAAAACTATTTCAAAAATTGGTGAAGACGCACCTAAGCTTAGAGAAGGTACAGCAGTAACCTATCATAATAATGGAAGAATAAAAGAGGAAGGGAAATACTCTAGGGGCAAAAAGAATGGAGAGTGGCGAGAATTCGACGCAAGGGGAAAACTAACTAAAGTAAAAATATATGATAAAGGTAAAGTTGTCCATCAGCAAAGTCCTGGAAGGGTAAAGCCATTTGTATCCTACCATAATAATGGGCGCATAAAAGAAAAAGGTATGAAGAAAAATGGTAAGAGAGATGGAGAATGGCTTCTCTACAATAAAAATGGAAAACTTCTTAGAACAACTCAGTATTTATCAGGAGAAATAGTAAATAATATTAACTCTGAATTAGTTGGTCCCGTTACTAATTATTTTGAAAATGGGTTTATAAAAGAAGAGGGTATTTTGAATGATGGAAATCGAGATGGAATATGGAAAATTTATGATGAGGAAGGTAGCCATATTCAAAATATTATATACACAAAAGGGAAAGTGCTAAAAAAAGAAAAAATTTAGGAACATAAATTTTAATTCACATTAATTACTAAGTCTCATTTAATAAGGTAAATTTGATAATTGTATCTAAATATTCTTAAATGGAGTTGATAATGAAGAACTATAAAATTGGAATTATTACTGGTAGCCTATTAACACTCAGTAGTTTAATGTTTATTTCGGCAAGAACCCTGAATGTAAAGCAAACAAAATTTGATCATATTGTTGTAAAGTCAATTACTCTGAAGGATGATTTTGGAATGACAAGTATTTACCCTGGAGCAATTCAAATAAAAAATAAACGATTTTCTGAGGTTATTATAAGACCGGATTTATTAAGCATTGATAACTACAGAAATTCAACAAACAAAGAACTATCAATAACAAATGAAAAACTGGTTTTCAAAAAAAATGGACAGGTAAAATATTCTTTACCTCCTCATCAATTGAACTGAGTTTTTTTTATTCAAAACAAAAATAAAATAATACCATGTCAACCCCATATTCATGACTAAGAACGCTCTAATCTTATTTTTTTTAATTTCATTAATATATCCCAATTCGAAAATCGTTTTGGGTAGCGGTTATTATTTAGAATCAAAAGGATTGGACTCTGTTGAGGTTCAATATGAATCTGAACAGATACTGATTAGCAGAAAAAATGGAGAGATTACGATTTTTAAATTAAAATCAGATAATATTTTCTCAAGAAAAAAATTCCCTCGACAAACTTCTGATGTAGGTAATAACTATTCTTTTCTCAAAATTGATAGTGAAAATAAATTTAGTATGGTCGACGAAAATGGAACTGCAGTGAGTAGTTTTATTCTATACGCCAATCCTGGTTTATTAAATAAATTACTTGCTATTCTTTTGGGAAGTGCACTGCTAACGTCATTCATTCAGGCATATTTAAAAATAAATAAATTGTGGAAAAGAAGAAAAATAACAGAGGTCGCGAATAGCATATCCATAGTGGCATCCTTGCTTGGGTTTGCTGTTTTATTTCCATTTTTATTAAATAGTTTATTTGTTACTGAAGACTACCCTGCTGCAGTTAAATCATTAATTGGCTTGGTTCTTGCTTCGATGTTTTCATTGATAAGTATTGGATATTTTATAGATGAAAATAGAGGAAAAGGTATTTTGAGTTTGTTGCTAAATGCTATATCTGCTGAGAAAGGTGAATCGACAGATTTAATTAGTGCTATGCTTCGTCCTCATGGCGCAAAAAAAATTATTGACATTTTAATTAAGCTTGCTGCAATTGATGATGATGTTGCTCAGGAAGAAATTGATTTGATTAATGAGTTTTCCAAAAAGTGGAACATTGATATCCCTGATTTGAAAGCTGGGAAACCAGATGGTATTACTAACTTGGTTGAATTAAAGTCCTTATTGCAATCCTATCTTGATGAAAAACCTGATGTAGAAATTGCTAAAGGTCTTACAGATCTTATAAATAGAATGGCAGAAGCGGATGAAGAGGTGACAAGAGAGGAGGCAATGGCTATCGCAGAATTTAGCGGTATGATCTCTCATTATGTTAACAAAGAAAAAGGTGGGTCAGTGGATATGTTTGAAGTAAACATTGTACCGCAAGGAAATCATCAAATACGCGCAATAAATGAACTGCTTCCAGGATTAGATTCCGTTAAAGACAGAGGTGGTGAGGTGTTTAAGGTTGGAAAGTTTTTTTCTGAGGATTACGCCGAAGCAGTCTGTAGTAAGTACATCTCACTTGGGCTATACTCAAGTTATGTACGCACAGAGACCAATGATGAAACTTAAAAAAAATCTAGAGTTCTTTAAGGTCTTTTAAAAGTTGTTGTAGCATATCTTTCGCATCGCCAAAAATCATAATTGAGTTATCATAACCAAATAATTCATTTTGTATGCCCGCAAATCCGGGGTTCATTGTCCTTTTATTAATCATCACTGTTCTGGATTTATCTACATCAAGTATTGGCATACCATATATTGGAGAAGAGGTATTGTGTCTTGCAGCAGGATTTACAACATCGTTTGCACCGAGTATTAGGGCAACATCACAATCTTCAAATTCTGTGTTAATTTCATCCAAATCTTTTAACTGTTCATAGGGAATATTTGCTTCTGCAAGAAGCACATTCATGTGCCCAGGCATTCTACCAGCAACTGGGTGTATAGCATACAAAACTTCTTTGTTTTTTGACTGAAGAAATTCTGCTACTTCTCTTACTGCATGCTGTGCTTGAGCAACCGCTAGTCCATAACCAGGGACTACAATGACTTTTTCTGCCGCATCAAATATCATCGCAGCCTCTTCTGTAGAGTAGCTTTTTACTTGAATCTGTTTACCATCGGGTTGTGAGGCTTGACCATCATCTGATCCCATAGCTCCGAATATAACATTTAAAAGAGATCGGTTCATTCCCTTACACATGATGCTAGTTAATATTATTCCTGATGCTCCTACGAGCGAACCAGCGATAATTAATCCATTGTTTTCTAATACAAACCCCGTAGCGGCCGCTGCAATACCTGAATAAGAGTTTAGGAGCGATATGACAACGGGCATATCAGCTCCACCAATTGGGATTGTTAATGAAATTCCCATTAAAGCAGATATGACGATTATGTAATAAAAAGTGAAATTAGTGTTTTGTCCTTGTAATATTAGTGAGTTACTGGAAATTATTTTATAGCTTACAAATACAAGCAAAATGGCTAATGATGCATTTATAAGTTGCTGTCCAGGAAATATAATTGGTTTGCCACTAATAAAACCCTGAAGCTTTCCAAAAGCTATAAAACTTCCAGTAAGAGTAAGAGCACCAACAAAAACTGAAAACATAATTGTTGCAATGTCAAAGTTTGCTAGAGTTTTACTAGGGTTTAGGAATTCGGCGGCGGCAACAAGTGCGGATGCTCCACCTCCAAAACCGTTGAAAATAGCGACCATTTGAGGCATCTGGGTCATTTCAACCTTTGTAGCAAAGGTTGCGCCAATAATTGAGCCGATAATAACACCAATGATGATCAGTTCAAGGTTTATTGAATTCTCTGTAATCACAGTTGCTGATATTGCGATAAACATTCCTAGTGCAGCCAAAAAATTTCCGTTTTGGGCAGTTTTTGGATGACTGAGTCTCTTTATCCCAATAATAAAAAGAATAGATGCTAAAAGATAAGAAATATCAGGAATATCCAATTAAATACCTATTTTCGTTTAAACATTTTTAGCATTCTATTTGTTACCAGAAATCCACCAACTACATTTATTGTAGCAAATATAACAGCCGCAAATCCTAGCCATGTTCCCCATTCTCCCCCTAATTTTGTGGCAATAATAGCTCCAACAACTGCTATGCCAGATATTGCATTTGATCCGCTCATTAATGGAGTGTGGAGTGTTGGTGGGACTTTTGTAATGATCTCAAATCCAACAAAAATTGCCAAAATAAAAACTGTTAGAGTATTAATATCCATCATTATCCATTCAGTTCGTTCGCGGCATCAAGAGTAGGCTTGTGGGTTATCTCGCCTTTATGCGTAAACATGGCGCCAGAAATAATTTCATCTTCAAGGTCTAGGTTTATTTTATTTTCGCTGATCAAGTGGGAAATAAATGAGGCCACGTTTTTTGCATATAGCTCGGAGGCATGAAAAGGCATTGTGGCAGGTATATTTGACGTACCATCAATAATGACCTCATTGACTTCAATAATGTCATCTTTTTTAGTTAGCTCGCAATTTCCGCCATTTTCAGAGGCAAGATCCATAATTACCGATCCAGCTTTCATATTTTCGACCATTGAGGCAGGTATCAAAACTGGAGCGGGCCTACCAGGGATAAGAGCAGTTGTTATTACCATATCTGCTTTTGAAATATGAGAATTTATTAACTCCTGTTGTTTTCTTTTGTAATCTTCAGATGTCTCCTTTGCGTAACCGCCTTCTCCAGTGCCTTCACTTTCACCTGCTTCCACTTCGATGAATTTTGCACCAAGTGACTCTACCTGTTCTTTTACAACGGGTCTGACATCAAATACTTCTACTTGGGCGCCAAGCCTCTTTGCGGTTGCCACTGCTTGCAAACCTGCTACTCCCGCTCCCAAGATCAATACTTTAGAAGGCCTTATTGTTCCAGCAGCAGTCATTAATAATGGCATATATTTTGGCATTTTTGCCGAGCCGATGAGGACTGATTTATATCCGGCAATATTAGCTTGTGATGATAGCGCATCCATTTTTTGCGCAAGAGTTGTTCTTGGTATCAAATGCATGGAAAAACCAGTTACTTTTATATCAGTCATCGCTTTTACAATATTTACTTGCCTAGTGGTTTGAAAGAGCGAGATAAAAATAACTTCAGAAGGGAACATAGAAATTTCATCAATTGTTGGATGGACGACCTTAAGAATAATATCTGCATCTTTGTAGAGTGAGTTGGGATTTTGAACTATTTTTGCACCAGCATCTTGAAAGTCACTGTCTTTAAAAAATGATTTTTTTCCTGCTTCTGTTTCAATAAATACTTTTAGTCCAGATTTAATATATTCTTTCGTAGCCTGAGGAGTAATTGCTACTCTTGTCTCATTTTTTTGTATTTCTTTAGGGACTGCAATTATCATTTACGTATCATCATTTTTATTGGTAATAAATATACCTATAAATTACAAGATCATTACTAATGAAACATCCTCAATTATCTAGAAATATTCTATAAATTATAATAAATAATATTATTTTTTATCAAAAATCATGAGAATAATTAATTTTGTAATTAAATTATTTATACAATCAGTGTACATAGAGTGTTATATTATTTTAACAAAAAGCTAATAAAATGCTATCTAAGGTCGCTATACTCTATATAATTGTTATTAACAATTTGCCAACTGTCCTGCTCGGAAATTCCTTGAAAGAAATTTCAGGAGAGTGGATAGGGAATGAGTCATTTTCAAACCAATCCATAAGTTATGATAACAAAGATATTGAACTCAGGATTAGTCAGGGAGGAGATCGCGATGGTTTTTTAATTTATGAATCAACCTCCTCCCAGCTGTATAATCAGGAGCTTTCCTGGACATTTCATTACCTACAATACAATAATAAAGATAATTCTTTGATATTTTATAGAAGATTTTTAACACCATTAGGCATAATCGGCAGTCAACAAATAATATATCTAATTAGTGAAAATTCATTGAGTTCTATTACGTTAGAAAGTGAAATTGCGGATAGCTCATTTAGCCACAAAATGATACTGAATCGTTCTACACTCTATGCTAAGGACTTGCTGCCTGCTAACTTTTCTCTAACTCAAAACTATCCCAACCCATTCAATCCTTCAACAACGATTATTGTTCATATGCAAGATAACACAAACGCTACATTGGATATAGTAAATTTGAATGGTAAAAGTATTAGAACGCTTTTTGTAGGAAACATAAATATTGGTATTTCAAAATTCAAATGGGATGGGTCTGATGAAACCGGAAAACCTATGGCAAGCGGAACTTACTTCTATCGATTGAAAACAAAAAGCTCCACTGATACAAAAAAAATGGTATTATTGAGATAAACTCCCTCCTTGTATTTGATTAGAATTTTATAACCCAAAATATATAAAATCTGGTATGATTTTGACTCGACTTATTCTTGGGTGCGCTTTCTATATGTCTTTTCTTTTAGGTACCTGGTTTGAATCCATTCCTCGAACTTTAGTTTTACCCGATAAAACAGTCTTAAACTGCCTTGCGTCTGGCGACCAGTATTTTAAAAGGCTTCATGATGAGAACGATTTTACAATAGTTATGAATCAGGATGACGGCTATTATTATTACGCAGAATTATTTGATGGCAACTTAATTCCCTCTAACATTAAAGTGGGAGAGGGAGATCCTCGAGACATTGGAATTTCCCCAGGGAGTAAAATAAGTAAAGAGAGATACCAAGAAAATGTCAGATACTACACAAATAACGGCCCTGAAAGAACCTCCAGGGATGCACCTACAACTGGTAACATAAACCAGATAAATATTTTTATTCGCTTTGCCGATGACCCAAATTTTTCTGAGCCAAGATCATATTATGATAAATTTTATCAGTTTGATGATAATATTCCTTCTTTAAGGAATTACTTTAATGAAGTATCCTATAATACATTAGATGTTAGGACTTATCATTACCCTGGAAGTATTTTGGATTTAAATACTTCTTACATAGATGACAATAATCGCAGCTATTATGAGCCCGTATCTGGAGATAATCCAGAAGGCTACCAGAGTGATAATGACAGAATGCAGAGAGAGCATACACTCCTAGCTAATGCAATAAATGCAGTGTCTTCCCAGATTTCTAATGATCTTAATATTGACAGTGATGATGATGGCTTTGTTGATGCCGTTTCCTTTGTAGTATATGGCTCCACAAACGATTGGTCAGATTTACTCTGGCCCCATCGATGGAGCCTTTATTCTCAGGATGTTTTTATTAATAATGCTTTGGTTAGAGATTATTTATTTATGCTTTCCGATCTATCATACTTTAATGTGGGTGTTTTGTGCCACGAATTTTTTCATGTTTTGGGAGCCCCCGATTTATATCATTATGATAGGGGTAATGGAGCGCCAAGGGCCGTTGGAGGATGGGACCTTATGGATATTACTTCATCTACACCCCAATATCCGAGTGCATATATGAAATGGAAATATGGAAACTGGGTTGAAATGGAATCAATTACCAATGGCGGTACGTATTTAATTAATCCTTTGCAGGAACAAGAAAATGTACTTTTCAAGATATTATCACCATTTTCCGAGACTGAATATTTTGTTTTGGAGTATCGAAAAAAAGAGGGCCTGTACGAAACTAATACACCTGGAGACAGATCTGGAATACTTGTTTATCGAATAAACCAAAGTGCTGGAGAAGGGAATCAAGATGGCCCACCTGATGAGATTTACCTCTACAGGCCAAATGGTACATTGATTAACGATGGTAATTTCAATAACGCTCCTTTCAGTTTAGATTATGAGCTAGCCGAAATCAATGACAATACAAACCCTACTAGTTTTCTTTATAATGATGGTTTTGGAGGCGATGGTGGGTTAAATGTATATAATATTTTAGGATCTGATTCAGTAATGTCTTTCACTGTCTCATTTGGTAATCCCATTATAGAAGTAAATCCTCAACAGCTTAATTTTAATTTATCCCCAGGTCAATTTAGCGGTCAGCAAATAACTATCTCAAATATGAGTGAAACCAATAACTTTATATCATATGCGATATCATATTCAACTATTCTTCCATTTGCAAATGTTCAAGGTGGGCCTGATCTAGGAAATTATTTTTGGACAAGTTCCGAAAACGCTGGCGGGATCGAATATGAATGGAATGAAAACATTGGTGAATGGGAACAATTAGTCTTTCCTCACAATGATGAGTTCTCAACACAAGAAATCCAATTGCCATTTGATTTTCCATTTTATGATGAACTTTACAGCTATATATATGTAAATGCAAATGGTTGGATAGGGTGGACTGACCAAAACGAAACAGCCTGGGAAAATTCTAGTTTACCGTCAACGGATGCACCAAGACCTGCAATCTTCGGATTTTGGGATGATCTTAACCCATTAAATAACAATTCTAACCAAACAGCTGGAGGTAATGTTTATTTTTTTTCAGACTCAACAATGGCTGTGATCTGGTACAATAATGTAGCCCGTTGGTTGCCTGGCGGTAATGAAGAATACTTTGGCTTGTATGATTTTCAGATAGTGCTTTATTCAAATGGTGATTTTGGTGTCAATTATGCCAATATGGATGGAATTACTAGTTCTGCTACAGTTGGGTTCCAAAATAGCCTAGGTGACATAGGTTCTCAAATTGTCAACGACAGTATTTTCGTAAATAATCAATTATCTTGGAGGGCTTCAAAAATAGACACACAAATTCCTTGGATGATAATTACTCCAGAAAGTAACGATTTAAGTGGAAGTTTGCAAACTGGTCAAATTGAAAATATTTATGTTCAAGTTATTTCATCCGGAATGGACCCTGGTGAATATGGAGCGGCAATCCACATTATTTCAGATGAAGTAGAGCCTGTCTCTGTGCCGATTAATCTCTCTATATCTGGGCAGGTACCCTCACCTGTGTTGCCTTATATTGATATTGATAATTCTGAAAACGGTATTGTTCAGTTGCCAGAAGATATTGATAGTTTGTTTAAAGGAGTTGCAGATTATTATACCCACGTGAATACTTCAAATGGCGATGTCATTCCTATCCTTGCTCAAGAAAATTTTACACATTCTCAAATAATTCATGTCAGAGATGTATTGAAATCTTTACTAAAAGATAATCCAGGGTCCTTGTTTGGTAGTGACAAGTCAAATATATCTAATGCGATAGGTGCAAGTAATGCGATTATATTTTTACTGAATGATGAAAGTGAATACGAAAATTCAAGTCTTGCGAATCTTTTTGAATTTGGAGTCGGGGGGCAAGATATTCTTGCTGTAGAGGTATTTCCAGAAAATTCAAATGAATACATACAAAGTTCATACAGAAATGCTACATATGAAGAAGTTCTTCACTTTATTCATAATTATGGGATTAAACTTGCAGAACCTTACATGCAAGATCTAATTATTGAAGCAATGCAGATAGCTATAACAAACCAAGTATACTCGCCTTTAGATGACATTGCTGCAGATGATTATGGTGATGAGTACTTAGCAATGGGTTTGGAATGCTTTTATGGAATTTGGGCGCATGACCCAAATAATAATGGGTTTTCAGGAGACAGAGAATACAGCTTTATTAACAGGCAACAAATGGAGCAAGGTGACCCGGCCCTGTATCGAATAGTAAGCGAATATTTTGGAGAAACTTGGAATTATACACCTATACTAAATCCGATATTAAGTACATCATTTTCAATGAAGCTTGATACTTCCCTCGATTATACTTTCAGATCACAGTATTTAAGAAATCTTTCAGCAGTAGGAGATATAGATTTATCCATAATTGGAAATAACTACTCCAATGTAATTATTGGAAACAGTGGTAACAATATAATTACTCCATTTTCTGGTACTGATACTCTTTTTGGAAACAACGGAACTGACAAAGCTATTTTTCAAGGACCTTGGGAACAATATTTTATCGAACCAATTTTAGATAGTAATAGTTTTAGAATAGTAGATGTTATGTATCAGAGAGATGGACTTAATATTCTACATGGTTTTGAGGAATTTGAATTTGCAGGGGAATTACTTTCAATTGATAATCTGTTAAACAATATTGAGGGAAAAAATTTTCCAGACCAATTCAATTTATATTCTCCATATCCGAATCCATTTAATCCAGTAGTTAATTTTGAATATGATATTCCTAAAGAGTCTTCATTTTCGATAATTATATTTGACCTCAAAGGCCGACAAGTTTTTGAGATTTATAAAGGTAAATTAGGGCGAGGAAAATATAGTGCTAAGTGGTTAGGGAAAGATTTATTTGGAGCAGAGGCGCCAGCAGGAATGTATTTAGTTCAGTTTCGTACTGATGACTATGTAAAAACGCACAAAATATTATTATTAAAGTAATCTAAATATTTTATGAGTGAAGTTTAGACAACAACCGTTATTATATTACAGTGGCCATGAACCAGACGTGTTTGTTATAAAAAGATGCGGATATTAATCTAGATTATGAACAAATAACTAAAAAAGGAGATACGATAATGAATCGTGATCACAAAAACCAGGCAGGCTTTACCATGATCGAAATTATGGTTGTTGTTGTTATTGTTGCTATTTTGGCTGTAATAGCTCTTCCAACTTATTTGAATTATGTTAAAAGTTCATATGCATCTGAGGCTAGAACAGTTATGTCTAATATCAATAATGCATCCAAAATGTATTACCAAATAAAAGGTCAATGGCCCAGTGAGGTGGAAGAACTTGAAAGATCAGGACAGTTAGATGTAAGTAGGTCAACAAAATTGAAATGGGCCTTTGACATACAACTTAGCGATCAGGGCGGAAGAATTACTGCTACTAGCACAGAGGAAATGTCAGGTGGCGCAGGCCATCAGGTTGTTTTTGATGCAGATGTCGGAAAGTTTACCGGGTATGGATCACCCGAGGAAGAGTAACTTAGTGTGGATATTAATAAATTATTAGAATATTCTATCGATAGTGGTGCTTCTGATTTGCATCTAAGTGTTGGATCAGTACCAATGATCAGAATCAATGGTACAATGAAGCCTTTAAATATGGAATCTGCCACCCAAACAGAAATGGAAAATATAATTAAAGAAGTGATGGATGAGGATCAAATCAAAAATTTTGAAGAGAATAAAGAGATTGATTTTTCAACTAGCCTTAAAGGAAAGGGGCGCTTTAGGGTTAACTTTTTTAACCAAATAAAGGGTTTAGCTGGTGTCTTTAGGACAATACCTGATGTAATAAAAGACACTGAAGATCTTGGGATTCCTCCAATTCTTCTTAATCTCGCGCTTTTAGATAGAGGCCTTGTTCTGCTTACAGGTCCAACTGGTTCGGGAAAGAGTACTACATTGGCAGCTATGGTTGATCATATCAATACAAAGAAAAAATGTCATATTATTACTATTGAAGACCCAGTTGAGTATTACCATCAATCTAGGGAAAGCTTAATAAACCAAAGAGAGCTGGGGTCAAGTACTCACAGCTTTGCTAATGCAATGAGATCGGCACTCAGAGAAGACCCTGATGTAATACTTGTTGGCGAAATGAGAGACCTTGAGACAATTTCCCTCGCACTTACTGCTGCTGAGACTGGTCACCTTGTATTATCAACATTGCATACCTCAAGTGCTGTGAAAACCATAGATAGGATAATTGATATATTTCCCTCAGGGCAAAAAAGTCAAATAAGATCTATGTTATCTGAAAGCTTAGAGGCTGTTATCTCTCAAAAATTACTACCTACAAAAGATGGCCAATCAAGAGTCCCAGCTTGTGAAGTGATGATTGCTACCACAGCAATAAGGAACTTGATTCGTGAAGACCGAATTTATCAAATTTCATCAATAATTCAGTCCGGTGGAGTAGAAGGAATGCAGTCTCTGGATCAAGACTTGCAGAGGCTTGTTACAAAAGGAAAAATTGAGAAAAAAGCTGCAGAGGCCATCGCAGATAACTCAAAACTTTTTTCACAAAACGTATTGTAAATTCATTGAAATTAAAAGTTACATATTCAGGTATTGGTTTCATTGAGGTAATGACTGCAACTGTCATCATTTCGATTGCAGCTATTGGATTATTGATGGGAGTAGTTCATGCCCGTGGAGAGCTTCACGCACTAGAGATAAAAGAAAGGGCCTCTGAAGAATTGCTTAATTACATGGAATATTGGAAAGGAAGGATAGCGGATGGTGCTATATCTCCCTCTGAAATGGCTGGTGATTTGGACGGAGACGAAATATACTTAGTCGGATCAGCGCAATCTAAGTACAAGATAAGAGCAAAATTATATTATGATCTGCGAAAACTTGAATCTGAAACTCCTTATGGGACAACTGACTTTAAAAGATATGAACTTATTTGCTGGATACGTTGGTATGATTATCTCGCTACTCCGCCAAGTCGACACTCAGGAAATGTATCAAAAGAAAGAAAGCTTTCAACTATAATGAGTGTCTTTGAATTATGAGAGAAAAGCATATTTCTAAAGCATATAGTGGGATGACACTTATAGAATTATCTGCAGTAATTGTTGTTGCCAGTATCATTGGTTTGGGTATGACAGCAGCTGCACAAGCAGTACTGCTTCATTATCAGGCAGATACGGTTAGGCAGGATTTAAGGCAATATGGGAATAATATTATGCGTGAGATTGCAAGAGAACTACATCTTGCGCAAAAGGTAGAGATCGATGGTATAAACGGTTTTGCCAGATTAAAGCTCTATGATCAGTTTCAGAGTATGACGCCTGATTTAATAATTACTTGTAAATCAAAAGATGGAATTGAGTTTAATGATGATACTCCTTTAAATGGAGTTTTAGAATTCCCGAACCAGGGTGTCTTTCGTGACAATGGAAACCGAACACTTTTTATAAAGGATTTTACTGCGGAATATGAACCCTCAAATCGTCCAGGGTTTGCAGAATTTAAACAATCTTTTTTACACCTTCAGTTGACCTTATCTATTATATCAGATGTAATGGATGAGGCCGGTCCAGAAGAGGAGGATCATTTCTTTCACAGGTCCCTGTTTTTAGGAACTTCATATATCCAACAAAAAATAACAAATTCAACACTTGATGCAGGTGCTGATGTTTAAAACAATCTCTCCAGGAAATACCGCCCCTTTGGCAGTGCTTTTTACCCTTGTCAGTATGAGCTTTACAATTGCATATTTAAAAAATGCATTTAGCCAAGCAGCCATGGAAAAATATCGTTTTGCAGAATGGAGAGCTTTATACGTAGCTGAAGCAGGACTTAATAATGTTGGAGTCGTAATATTACCGCAAATCACAGGGGACACAACGCTATATGCTGAGGGCATAAACTATGGTAAGGATGAGTTTGGAAAACCAATAGGGAAATATAAAAATATAATGGCTAGTACTCAGTTGATACCTAATTCTACGAGGAAACAATATATTGCTCGCTCTACGGGAGTAGCAGAGTACCTCAGTACCGGTGGAAAGGACATCTCTGTAGAAAGAACAGTCTATACATCTATGGTTCCTCAGGGCTTCGAAGAATTTATGTATTTCACAAACGAGGAAAAACCCATAGGCCCTGGAAACACAGGTACTGTTAACTTTGGATCGAGCGACCAATTGGAGGGTAAAGTCCATACAAATGGAGATATCGTTTTCAGTAATTATGGATGTCCTGAATTTTCTGGACAAGTTAATATTACCCATGAGGCGGTCGAAAATGGAGGAGGTATTGGTAGTTGGGGTGCTTGTGATGAGAGTATTTTTGAGGAAGAAATAGGCGGAGAAACTGTTACAATCTTAGATACTGTAGATGCCATAATATTTCCCCCACAAAACTCTGCTCAGGTAACAAAAGCAAATGCTACTCGTATCTTTGAGGCTGATGATATGCTATTTAGAAATGCGAAGAAAGACACACTGGTAATGACAGAAATTAATTTTGTTCCTGGTGGGTATTGGGTGGCCCAATGGTGGTATAATATTCCACCAATTGGAAGTCCCCCAGCTGAATATAGTTTTGTATGGGACGCGGTTACAACTGGACCTCAGGTTAATACTTCGGGTATTCATTTTGCTCCTAACAATACGTTTTCTCCCGGTGCTGGCTATAATGACAATTTCATGATAATGAGCGCTATTGATGCTAATGGGGATAATGTACAGCAAGAGATCCTTTTATTAATAGAATCTGGCGATGATATCAAAATTGAAAATATGGATGGTTCTAAAGTCGCATTATTTCAGGCTACTGGTGCTGTTGCATTTGGGGATAATGCTATCATTGTTACAAAGGCCCCTAGTAGTGAAATTTCTTATTCCAGTACAAGTGGGGAGGGATTTCTGGACAATGAGTCCGTAAAATTTATTAATGCAAGTGCCCCTACCGGATTAACGGATAATATTGAATGGAATCAATTTCACTATTACCATGATCACCAAGATATTGAGAACGAATATTGTGAAGCTGGGGGTATACAGCATTTTGATTTTGAATATTGGAATGCAGGCGGAATATCTGGTTCAAATTGTGATATTTTTTCCTGTCCTGACCTAATATATAACAGTAATTATGTTTATATGTCTAGGTCATTTTTTTCAAAAGGATCAAGTCCTCAAGTCCTATATGTAAAAGGCGGACAAGTACTTGTTAGGGGAGTTATTGATGGGCAATACACAATTGTAACGGACGATTTTTCTGAATATAGAAGACATGATGATGAAAGTAAAATTGATAGGGTTTGGGGAAACATATGGTTGATCAATGACCTTGTCTATATTGATTCAAATGCCAATGGCGAGGTCATTCATCCAAACAATGGAGGTACAATTAACACTCTTGGTTTAATAGCTGGTGGTAGTGTTATTATAGCAAATACTAGACCCAATGGTGCTAGGGGGCAACAGTTTGGTACGGATATAAATATTAACGCATCAATTTTATCAATGAACGGTGGATTTATTTCACATTATTGGCAAAATTCCTTACAAGGTTACCATGATTGGAATGATGGCCTTTCATATGGAATTATTGCGGATGGTAGAGGAGGGCATCGTAATCATTATCGCTCATCAGGTTCCGTAGGTATTTACACTGGAACTGATGATTATCGCGGATATATAAACCTCTGGGGATCTATTGTCCAGTTTAAACGTGGTTACATGAAAAGAAACTATCCAGGTCCTTACAATGTATCACCCGGAGTGGGCTATGATAAAAATTATCACTATGATTGGAACCTGCGCATGCGACCACCGCCCTATTTTCCTGATCTTCAAAGTACAAATAATGCAGTGGTTCTTAAAATGTCTTCATACGGGCATTTGGAAAACTTTTAAGTTAGTCATGGGTTTAAAATGTTTTTAGGGTTAGATATAGGTAGACAATATGTCAAAATGGTGGCTGTTGATAAAACAAGGCAAGGTTATAAAATTATTGACGCTGGTTCACGTCTCGTCCCTGAATTGAATACTACATATGATCCTGAGAAAATTGATAGAACTCACTTGGTAATGGCAGTAAAGGAGTTATTAAAGCAACAAAGTCTAAACCCAAAGCGAGTAAAAAATATTGCTACTAGTATTAGTGGAGCATCATCAAGCTTTAAACAAATAACCACAATGGAAATGCCTGCTGATGAGCTAGAATCTGCAATGATATTTGAGGCGAGAAAGTACATTCCAATGGATGGTACTGAGGCAGTAATTGATTTTCAGATTTTTGGTTCAAATAGCAAAGAGATAGATAAAATTGATGTTGGCCTTGTTGCCTGCACAAAGGGTGTTATAAATAATCATTTAGAATTACTTAAAAATTGTGGATTAAAACCAGGGGTTATTGATGTAAGTCCTGTGGCAATCTACAACTCAGTAACGTTTGCAAAGGATATTCCAGATGATGGTTTAGTAGTTGTGGTTGATATAGGTGCAGTATCCTCTACACTGGTTGTTTTTGGCAATGGGAAAGAGTTTTTCACAAGAGACTTGCCAATAGGAGGGCATGATTTTGTTAAAGCAGTATCCGAAAAATTTAAAATCAAATATTTTGATGCGCAGGATATGCTCCATAAAGATGGAATTTATTCTTTGCAAAGTAGTGATGATAATAATGATTCAGGAAATCTAAACATTGCAGAGCGGAGTGTTTATGATAACCTAGTTGAAGATATTCGAAGGTCATTGAGGTTTTATGCGAAACAAACAGGGCAAAGTTTTTTTCTGAAAATATTCCTAAGCGGGGGAGCTGGAAATACACCTGGACTGGCCGATTACTTATCAAAAAAACTTAGCGTTGATGCTGGTGTTTTTGATCCATTTGATCTGGAAAATTCAGAATATAATATGTCGATTTCTAACCCAAGTCAGTACGCTGGTGCTCTTGGGCTTAGTATAAGAGCAGGTATGGATAATGAGTAAGTCTTACATTGTAGTTAACTTGAATAAGGCTGAAAGCGCAGAATCGCGACTTGAACGATCAAAGGAGCAAGGGAGATGGGTAATTTTTTGTATTCTCATACTAATATTTTTTGGAGCGAATATTAGAGTGTGGATGATCAATTCTAGCTACAATGATATTATCGACAAGAAAAGGTCTGAAATTGGCAGACTAAGACTCGAAATAGAACAATTGCAATCTCGAGGAAAAAATTTATCCAAGGATGATATATTGAGTTTTGCTGAGCTGGAACAGAGTCGCTTTCTATGGGCTAGCAATATGGAAGAGCTCGGGGAAATGACTCCTGATGATATGGTAATAACTGGTCTTAGGTTTAAGAGAAAAAAAATGATAATAACTGGGATTGCATTAACATTTGATGACCGTAAGGATTTTGAAATAATCGATGAATATCTGCAGACCCTAAAAAGGAATAAAAAATTTTCTGATCAATTCTCTCGAATTAAGCTTGAAGACTACGGTCGAATAAGCATAAGAGGTCAAGAAATAATTCGTTTTGAATTTGAAGCTTCAATTAAAGTGAGAGCTATAAGGGAATTTTCCTAAAGTATAATTATGCATGAAAAAAGAAATATTGTCCTTTTTATAGTGATCGTGATATTGTCTAGCTCATACTGGATTGGCACTATTTTTGTTATCGGTGATAAACCAATGCAAATATCGGCGCTTGAGGATGAACAAGCTGAATTAAATGAGAATTTGATAAGCGCTCAAATACTAGCGAGTCAGCTCGATAGAGTTTTTACTCTTTTTCAAGAAAATTTGGCCCTTTCTCAAATGGACTCATTGGCAGAGGACGCAAGTCTACCATTTTTAAAAAATTTAACGGACATTTTAGATGATTTAAACATTGAATTATTAAATATCGATCCAAGAGATAGGGTGAAAAAGGGTGGATATTTTAAAGCGCCATATTTTCTTACCATAAAATGTACGTTTGAAGAATTTGGACGGTTTTTATCTGAAATTGAAAGGTCACCAAGATTAATTACTATTGATGAATATGAGGTTAAGAATGGTATTGAGAGAATTCGTTCGAACGCTACTGAAAATGACCTTGTTTATCAGGAATTCACAATAAATCTTTCAACTATTACTTTGGTTAAGTCAAAGTCAAAAGCCGTATTATGAGTGACAGATCAAAAACAATTTGGAATTTGATCTTGGTGATCTCTTTATTTTCAATAATAGCTTCAGGGTTTCAGCTTTTCCCATTAAACAATAAGTATAAAAAGATTTACAATAGGTCTAAAAATTTACAATTTGGAACAGATCAAGAGCTTGAAAATGTAATTTCATTTCTTGAAAAAAGGTTAGAAGTGAGAAATAGTTATAGATTTGATATTCAAAAGGAACCAATGCTACTTACTAACGTGCTATCAATAGATGGCAGCGGTAGAAGGTCAAGGAGAAATAAAAGTGCCATTAGAGTTGCTTTAGTTTACCAAAGGCAGAATAATTTTCAAGCGCAGATAGATTACAGAGGACAAGTATTTGGTATAACCGTTGGCGAAGAAATTGAAAATGTGGGAAATGTTTTGATGATTGATCAAAATCAAGTTGTTATTAAGCACCAAAATAGAGTTACATCATACCCTGCACCAGGAGTGGGCGATGGCTTGCCAAAAGAATTAAATAATTTTCCCATCAAACATAATACGAATAGTGATACGGTAACCAATGAATTAGGTTCTGGTTACAATAAAACTCTACTTAACCCAGCTCCGAGTCTAAAAAGGGAAGGTAATAGAACAATAAATGTAAATAAAGAGAGAAAAAATATTGCTAAACAAGCTAATGTAGAAGAAAGAAAATCAGGTGAAAAATCAGGGATTAAGACAGCATCAGGTGGAGAAAAAACATCAGTCCAATTGATTGCTGTAAATCCAAACTCTCTGGTTGAGAAAATGTTCAACAGTGCTATTGAAAAGAAAAATGATCAATCGCCTAATAAAAATAAACCAATACCAGATATACTGGAAAGTGTCGCAGAACCCGTAACTAAGGTTAAAACGGTAAAAAAGCCTCCCGTTGATTATGATATTCCTTTCTGGCCATCTCCTGTTAAGTTGCAGGGGCAAAATTCTCTAACTTCTCTAAAGCCTTTAAAAGTTTCTGAGAAATCAAATAAAAAAAGTTTAAATAGAGAAAAAAATGCTAATCCTAAATTAGATTCTATCAAAAAAGTTCAGGCTAAAAATAAAAGGGTTTTCCCTACCTGGAAGCATGAATTGCAAGCCTTATTGGGTTTGCCTAAACCTGCTATTAATGGAAACCCCAGTTTAATGTCTTTCAATGAACTAAAAGCTTTATTACAAACACAAAGCGGAATAAATGATAGTATTTTTAAAAAATCATATAAGGAAGTTGGATTTGATGATTTTCAAAAATTTCTAGATCAAAACAGTGAGCAAATAATTAATTTTGTGCGAAATTCAAATTCAAGGACTTTTTAAAAAAAGGAATGGAAAAACATTAATGATTGTAAAAGCTAAATTCATACCGTTAATATTTTTAGTTGCATTAATTCAGGTAGTGCTTAGAGCTCAGTCTAGCTCCGAATTAATGCAGAATAACCAGGAAGTCTTAGTTACTTTGCATGCTGAAGATGCTTTTTTGCCTGGAATATTATCGATTCTTGCTAAAGAAAGCGGTTATAATATTGTCACCGACCCCAATGTTAATCAACAGGATAAAATATCAATTCACTTAGATGATGTGCCCATAGAACAGGCAATAAACCTTGTTGTAAGGGCCGTTGGTTTGAGCTATGAAATAGTTGGGAATTCATTCCTAATTGCAGATCCGAAAAAATTAAAAGAAGAGGTAGGAGTTACATCTTATGTAATAACTTTAAAATACGCCTCAGCGGAGGATGTTAAAGTAATTCTACAGGATATTTCAGATCAGATTCAGGTTGATTTGTCTGGAAATAGATTATTGGTAAATGCTTCGCCAAAAAAAATTGCTGAGATCATTGATGTGATAGAAGAAATTGACGTTCCTGCAATCCAAATAATGCTTGAAACGCGTTTAATAGAAGTAGCGGTTGACGCAGAAGAGCAATTAGGAATAGATTGGTCAAAATTGTCCCAATATACCACTATTCTTGCTGAAACAGGTGAGGAAATCACAAGTGGAGGGGGATCTGTTTTGCCCGAGGATCAAACCCTTGGAGAACTGCCTGCCACTATGGTATTCAACAGACTGAGTAATAAAAAAGATAAAACAAAGCTTTATCCAAAATTTTTGAGTAGACAGCTCACTGCTTTTGATTTTACACTCAATCTTCTTGTCAAAGATAATAAAGCTGAGGTATTAGCAAATTCAAGGCTAACCACAATTAATGGAAGAGAGGCAAATATAAAGTTGGTAGATATAGTTCCCTATATTCTTAGCTCTGGTGGAGTGGGCGGCCAGGTTCAAGTACAAAGAGAAGAAGTTGGTATCAAACTAAACATACTTCCAACTGTTAATACAGATGGGTTTATTACGGTTAAAGTTGAGCCTGAGGTATCTACAATATTTGAATTTATCGGACCTGATAATAACATACCTAGAGTCAAAAGCCGAACTTCTTCCACAACTATTCGGGTTAAAGACGGTGAGTCAATCATCATTGGTGGGCTTCTTAGTAATGACAAAAAACGAACGGAGTACAAATTCCCACTGCTTCATAAAATTCCCTATTTCGGGAAAAAAGTGTTCACCAGCAATAATGTTATAGAGAGAAAAACTGATCTGATCGTTCAAATTACTCCAAAAATTGTCGTTGATGCTTACACAGGGATAACAAAAACCAAAGATATGATAGAATATGAAAAGGATGTGATGGATTCAAAAACATCACTAAATACTGGAGAGTAAATATGAAGTATAAACTAAGTATATTTTTTTATTTGTTAATTATAATTTGTTTTTCATGTGATGATAGAATACCAGATGAAAATATTAATGTGGAAAGTGGATCTATTTCTATAAATACTCAATTTATTTCTGGCTCTACCACAAATCCTGTTATTGTTGGGGAGGTTTTATCAAATCCTCAGACTAGTATAATTGTAATTGCTCGTCTTTTAAATAATGATGGTGAAGGTGTTAATGGTAAATCTTTACAGTTTTCAATTGAAGGTGTTACTGGCAGTTTTGATACCAATGATCCAACTACAAAATATGTTCCTAATTTTAAAGAATACGACTTTCCAAATCTAGGAGGAAACGGTTTTGCCATGGCTAGGTTTACACCTGACCTAAATCAGAATAAAATAGGTACTGCAAGCTCTTCAGGGGCTTTGATTAAAATAAAATACACTGACGATATAATTGAGAACACAGAATTTTCTGTTTTTAGTGATACATCAATGGTCTGGCCTTATAATATTTATCTTTCATCAGAAGATCAAGTTGACTTGGGTGAAAGTACAGATTTTGAGGTGCTTTTGGAAAATGCTTATGGTACTAAATTATCTGGAATTAAATTAAATATAAAATCTACTTTTGGAAGTTTAACATGCGCTGATTCCTGTATCACAGATCAAAGTGGAAAAATTAATACAACTTTTGAATCTTATGACTTTGCTGAGAATGTAGGTCCCGGAGCTGTAGAGGTTGCCTACTTTCACCCTGAAGTAAAAGATAGTATAAGTGTATCAAAACAAATTATAATTGGATCTGTGAGTGCAGTGGGGAAATGTTCATATATGGAAATACCATCATCTAATCCAAGTAGAATTGTTGTGCGTGATGGGGGTGGAATCGAATCAACAGATATCAGAGCAAGAGTTTATGACGACAATGGAAATCTAATTACAACCCCAATAATAGTAAATTTTAAACTTGAGCCTGTTTTGAATGAGTCTTATTTAAATTCTCCTGGGCAAAACAGTGTTAATGTTGTAACCGTAAATGGCGTTGCTACAGTATCCATAAATAGTGGAACTGAACCTGGACCAGTGAGAGTAATTGCTACCACAAATACCCAGGAAACTTCGCTCTGCGATAGCATTAATAATGCTCTAGAGAGCATAGCTGTCCCTGTTGTAGTTTCTTCTGGAGCGCCATACCATATTGAGGCCGAATATGATCCCCAGGCTACAGAAGCGATTGGGGGAGGGTTCTACAGAACTGAGTGCGCCGCAATTGTGTCAGACATTTGGTACAACCCCGTTGAAGATTCAACCTACATTTACTGGGGAATAAATCCAATAGCTCCGGACACATTGATTGATGCCTTTGTTGAGGGCGTCAGTTTTACAAATAATTCAAATCTTGCTGGTGAAAGTTTTCCTGGGGTTGCATTCTCTCAAATTACATATTCTACCGATGCTATTGGAGAAATTGGGAGAGTGAATGCACTAACGTTTGGATCTAGAGGTGATACAGTGTCAGCAACGATCAATGAAAACGAGGGAGATGCCACACTTTTCTTTATGCCTGGCCAAGTTACTTTAATGTCAAGTTTTCAGTATTATGACTTTACTCTTCAAGGTGCAGAAATTGCAGTTGCTGAAATCACAGCTATTGTAATTGACTTTTATGGCAATCCTGTAGCAAATGCTCCCGTTGCATTTGGAGGCACGGGGGTGTCCGAATGGGGCGAGGTTGGTTACGAACAATATCAAGACATTGGGGTGGATGGATTTGGAGCTGGGGACAGTTGTTTTACCTGGCGAGATTATGGAACGGATGATAGGCCTGAAACTCTTGATTGGGGCACATGGAATGATGATCATGATGCCATCGATACAACGGCTGATGGAAAGTGGGACGTTCGTGAAATTTCTGAGCCGTTCGAAGATTTTGGACTTGATGGCAGGGAAAATACATTTGATGAGGGGGAAGGAGATGGTCAATGGAATGGGTACCATATGATCAATTGTGAAGCTGTTGTAAAAACTGACCAAGATGGTTATGCTAGGATTAGAGCTAAATTTCCAAGAGAATTAAATATATGGCAAAGTACTGATGCAAACACTGGTTATTGTAGTTTTGAGAGTTTCACTTCAACCTTAAGCGCAACCCTTCTAATTCCACAGATAACCAGTAGCGATCCACTTGATATCGTACTAATGCGTTCTCCAACAAATATCGGGTGCCCATAAATCTATAAATAAAGAAAGTTAAAGTACATGTATGAATAAAAACTTTAACCCCCAGTTTTCAAGAATGGGGGAAATATTGGTTCATGAGGAAAAAATTTCTCAAAGTGAGTTGAATGAGGCGCTGGCGATACAAAAAAATACCCGTAAAAAGCTTGGTCAGACACTGATCGATATGAATATTATCGAGGAAGAGGATCTGATAACTGTTTACTCAATGCAACTAGGCTATAAAAAGGCTGATAATTTTATTTTATTAGATGCAGATCAGGAGGTGGCCGCAATGATACCAGAAGACTTTGCTAGAACAAATAGAGTTTTAGCTATCAGTAAAACTGAAAAAAATCTACGTGTTGCCATGGAGGACCCTGAAGATTTAGTAGCAATAGATTCGATTAAGAGGCTTACGAATTTAACGCCTGAGATCCTTGTGGCTGGTCCAGCTCTTTTGGAAAAAGTTATAGAAAAAGTATATGGTCAAATTCAAAAAACAGCTGAGGTAGATGAAGCCATATCCGGAATTACAGTTGTTTCTGGAGAAGAAGGCTCAGAAGAACTAGTTGACCTTTCCCCAGAAAAGGCATCTAAGGAAGACGCTCCCATTGTAAAGCTTGTTAATCTAATTTTACAAGAAGCGATCAAGGAGCGTGCAACTGATATACATCTAGAGCCACAGGAATCAAAAGTAAATGTAAGAATTAGAATCGATGGTGTGCTTCAAACGATTATGACACCTCCTTTATCATCTTTGAGTGGTTTATCAACCCGGATAAAAATTTTATCTAAACTTAACATCGCAGAAAAAAGGTTGCCTCAGGATGGCAGATTTTCAATAAAAGCTCCAGGCAAGGATATTGATGTTCGTGTGTCCATATTGCCAACTGTTTACGGCGAAAAATTGGTAATGCGTCTTCTAGATAAAACTGGATTTGACTTCAGTTTATCGTCTCTTGGATTTCCAAAGAAACATCTCTCAATTTTCAAAAAAATTATTAATCAGCCATATGGCTTGGTAGTTGTATCGGGGCCTACAGGGTCCGGTAAGTCTACCTCTCTTTATGCTTCTCTGAAAGAAATTAAAAGCGAAAGAACAAACATTACTACCGTGGAGGATCCGGTTGAGTATCAGTTGGAGGGTATAAATCAGGTTCAAGTTTTTGAAGATATTGGTTTAACTTTTTCTGGTTCACTGCGCTCAATTTTGAGACAGGATCCGGATATTTTATTGATTGGGGAAATCAGAGATGAGGAAACAGCAGATATTGCTGTTAAATTTGCTTTAACAGGACATTTAGTATTTTCCACCGTTCATGCAAATGATGCTCCAGGGACCATAACTCGTTTATTGGATATCGGTATTGCTCCTTTTCTGGTAGGATCATGCTTGAATCTAGTGATGGCGCAACGCTTGGTTAGGTGTGTTTGTGAGAAATGCAAGGAAGAGTACGAGCCAAATAAAGAAGAGCTTGCTCTAATTGGATTAGACTCTAAAAGAGTTTCTGGACCACTATATAGGGGCAAAGGATGCACTGAATGTAGAAATACTGGATATCGCGGTCGTACAGCAATCTTTGAAATGATTCCGATGACACGCAATCTGAGAAGCTTGGTATATGATAATGCGAATGAAGATCAGATTAGAGAAGCTGCAGTGAAAAATAATATGACTGCATTAAGAGAGGCTGGCATTGGGAGGGTATTAGATGGAACGACAACGATTGAAGAAATCCTTAGATCAACGGTTGAAGAACTAGCATGAGTGTTTTTAAATATCTAATCAAAGACTTGGATGGTAACAGAAAGGAAGGTGAAATCAGAGCTGATACAATGGATGTCGCAATTTCCAAACTTACCACAAGTGGTCAAGTAGTTATTTCCCTCAATGAAAGAGATGACACTTATGACTTTTTGGGGCCATTTTTGGATGAGATTCAATTGTCAATCGAAAAAATTAAAAATAGAATACCATTATCAAACATTGTATTCTTTACTCGCCAACTAGCGACTATGTTTTCAGCAGGTCTTACGCTTGAAAGGGCCATTCAAAGTTTATCAATTGAAGAAAAACATAAAAAATTTAAAATTGTTCTTACAAATGTTGGTGAAAATATTAGAAAAGGGATGAACTTATCTGAATCTTTAACTAGGCACCCAGGGGTATTTAATAATCTATTTGTTGCAATGACGAAAGCTGGAGAGGTTAGTGGTAATTTAAATGAGATATTGGATCAGCTTGCTACTTATTTAGAAAGTTTAGATGATACAAGAAGAAAAGTGAAATCTGCAATGAATTATCCTATTTTCATGGTTGTCTTTTTGGGCGTTATGCTTTCGGCTATGTTTCTCTGGATTATTCCAAAATTCTCTGATGTATATGCTCAATTAGGTGCCAATCTTCCTGCTGCCACAAGGCAGCTAATGAATTTTAGTGCATGGTTCAGTATAAATGCCGGATTAATGATATTTTTATCAACTATTTTCCTTCTTTTATTGTGGCTAATATCAAAAACTCAAAAAGGAGGATATTTTTTAGATTCTATCAAACTAAAAATCCCCGTTTTTGGAAGTTTAATAGATCAATCAATTCTGAATAAGTTTTGTAAGACATTTGGAATTCTTCTTGGTTCTGGTGTGCCGGTTTTAGAATCAACTGCATTATTAAAAAAAGTAGTAGAAAACAAGGTTTATGAAAAAGCAATTGAGGACGCATCGGACTACATAAGAGATGGATATAATATTTCTACAGCTTTGAGACGCACGGAATCATTTCCATCCATTTTACTTCAACTAGCATCAACTGGGGAGGATACAGGAGAGTTGGATGATCTTTTAGGGAGGGCTGCTGACTACTATCAGAAACAGGTAAATGCATTGGTAGAAAGAATGACAACTTTAATTGAGCCTCTATTGATTTTAATGGTTGGCGCTGTGATCGCAGTTATGGTTGTTCTTACATACTTACCCGTTTTCCACCTTGGCTCGGCACTACAATCTGGTTTATGATGACAATCATACATATTGTCGGTGCAGGAATGTGTGGAATAATGGTTGGCTATTTTTTAAAAAAAATTATTAATTGGCTCGAAATTGATAAGTATAGAATATCAAGTAGAAATTATTTTATGGAAATTGCATGTTTTATTTTATTTCAATGGTCTATATTTAACTTGGGCTTAATTGATTCAATTTTATTCTCATTCATAGCGTCTGTACTGCTTGCTATAGGAATAGTAGATTTATTTACCATGCAGATACCTCTGCTATTTATTTTAATTGGTAGTCTATTCAATTTTATTGGAATTATCTTTGGAAATATTAAGCTAAGTTCTGCATTTTGGGGTATTTTTATAGGGTCTATTTTACCTCTCATCATAATGGGTTTAACATGGATCATTACAAAAAGACAGGGGATGGGATTTGGAGATATACAACTTGGCCTGGTGCTTGGGGCGTGGCTGGGGCCCATGAGGATGGCAACAACTCTATTTCTTGCTTCATTAGTTAGTTTGTTTGTCTGGTTGTTTTTGTCTTTAACTAAAGGTTTTGATCGTGACAGAGCTCTTCCTTTTGCTCCGTTTCTGTCCTTGTCTGGTATAGCAATATATATTTCTAGTGTATATTATCCCTCTTTTTATAATATTTTTGTATTCAATTAAGTTATTAAATCTTGAAAAGTAAATTATTCATAACTGTTGCGGTCGCACTTGGTGGTTATCTTAGTGCTAATAATCTCAATCCTGTATCCGAGAGGGAGGGTTTCTATATTTCTGATGTTGATGAATCTTATAAAATAAAATATAAGATTCCAAAATACCAGATATTAGAAGATCATGAAAGCGGTTCTGGTTATAAAAAACTATTTTTTAAGAATTCTAACGATACTGATGGTTTAAATCAGGAAAAGATCCCATCTCAGTCTACCTATTATGCAGTAAAAAGTGGTTATGCATATAGGGCTGAGATGAACATAATTAAATCTGACACCCTTAAAAACATAAAAATAAGCTCTAATGATTGGTCGAAATTCATCTCAAAGGATCTTATAAGCAGTAATCTTATTTATGATGAAAATTTATCGGACTCTTCTCAACGGATTTTGGTATCGGAACCAATTATTTTCAGAGATCTAACTCTGGTTCAGGTTACTATCAAACCTTTTCATTATATTAAACAAAAAGATGAGTTATTAATTATTAAAGACGTTAGTATAAATATTGTCGAGAATGGAGCGCATGAGGCCACCTCGCTGCCTTTACTAAGATCTAGGGCATTTGAGCCTATCTATAAATCGATCGTTGCTAACTATCATTTATTAGATAGAAACTCAATTGATTACCAGAGACCTTCTATTTTGTACGTTTTGCCAAGTAACATTGGTAATATGTTTTCTATCGTTGAGTCACTAATGAATTGGAAAAAAAGAATTGGATATGAAGTTAATTATATCAATTCATCAAACATCGTAAACAATCAGAATAATTTAAAAAACTACATTCAAACTGCCTATGAAACATGGGCAAATCCACCTGAGTATGTTACAATAATTGGCGATGCTGAGGGTAACTACGACATACCAACGTGGAGAGAGAATTGGACAGAGTACAATGGAGAAGGCGATAATCCATATAGTCTTTTAGCGGGAAATGATCAATATCCTGAGGTATTTTTAGGTAGAATATCATTTGATACACAGTCTGATTTGCAGACTCAAATCGGAAAGATAATGATGTATGAATCTACACCTTACATGGGTGAAAACTGGTTTCAAAGAGCATGTTTGACTGGGGATCCAACGACCTCCGGAATATCTTGCATCATTACAAATGAGTATATCAATGAAATCATGAATATTGCTGGATTTAATGAAGTGAACACGATCTACAGCGGATCTTTTTCGAACCAAATGGTATCAGGTATTTCAGAGGGAGTATCATTTTTTAATTATAGAGGTTTCTGGGGAGTGAGTGGTTTTGACTCGGATAATCTCAACCAAACAACTAACGGCTTTATGCTACCTGTTGCAACGGTCATTACCTGCGGAACAGGTTCGTTTGCAAGTGAGGAATCATTATCCGAAGCCTTTACAAGAGCAGGTACGGTATCTAACCCTAAAGGTGCCGTTGCATGCATCGGCACTGCAACCATAGGAACACATACGATGTTTAATAATATTGTAGATATGGGATTTTATTATGGGGTTTTAATGCAAGAGATTGAAACAGCTGGTGCGGCTCTGGCTTATGGCAAATTGATGCTTCATAGAAACTATCCATCCAATCCTAATAATTTCCCCAAAATATTTTCACATTGGAATACGCTCATTGGAGATGCGTCTCTTCAAATGTGGACTGAATACCCCAAAATGATCAGCGGGGAACACGAATATGCTTTGCCTATTGGTTCCAACTATGTGGACGTATTCATTAGGAGTACGGAGGGTGGCGTAGATAGTGTTTGGGTTACGCTTTTAAAAGAAAATGAAATTCTTAAATCGGTGTACACAAATCATCAAGGTCTTGCTCGTTTTGATTTACCGAATACGAGCACCGGTGAGGTATTAGTTACAGGCACCAAGCGAAATCATTATCCTTATCAGAGTTCATTTCAAATCTACGATCCTGGTAGCTCTGTTCATATGAATGATAATCTAATTATTGTTGATGATGACAGCATTGGTTATTCGAACGGAAACGATGATGGAAAGGCAAATCCGGGTGAAACGATCGAGTTGATTATTGGTCTAAAAAATTATGGAAGCCTTAGTGCTGTAAATGTAAATGGTCAAATTGGAACGGATAGTAATCTTATCACAATTTTAAATGACCAAGTGGACTATGGGGATCTTATGTCTGGAGAATCGACAATTCCTGAGAACCCATATTTAATCTCTTTGACGTATGGCTTAGCTGAAGGAACGGACCTAGGTCTATATCTACTTTTGAGCGATAGTGCTGGAAACACAACTAAAAGTTTGATTGACTTAGAGATTTCTGGGAGTCTAATTACACCTTTTAAAGTAAATATTATCGGAAGCGAAAATAACATAATGACTCCAGGCATGACTTTTGAGACGGAAATTGTATTGCGGAATTTAGGCACCACAGACTCTGGGCCATTATTTGGTTTCATATCCAGCACGTCACCATTCATTGATATTATTGATGGTAGTGGTGAATGGGGCATAATCCCTGCAGGAGGAATGGTAAGTAATAATGATAATGGTTTCACCATTAGTGCACTTGATGAGACAATACCGGGAACAATAGCATCCTTAAACGTAAGTATTGAATCTGAATTCGGATATGAAGTTAATTCAAACATTGAAATTCAAATAGGGAGCCCTACAGTAACAGATCCTGTTGGTCCAGACTCATATGGGTACTATATCTATGATAGTGGCGATGCTGAATATGTACTTTCACCAAATTATAATTGGATTGAGATTGATGATCGTTACGGAGGGGAAGGGGAGTATTTATATTCGCTTTCTGACCTTGGAGATAATGGCGATGATGTTGAAACGGTTTCGCTCCCTTTTGAATTCAAAATGTATGGTGTGATGTACGATGAGATTAGCATTTGTTCAAATGGTTGGGTATCTATGGGGCAAACTGATCTAGAATCGTTCAGAAACTACCGCATTCCGGGAGTTGGTGGGCCAAGTCCCATGATTGCAGCCTTTTGGGATGACCTGAAACTAACCAACGGTGGACGTGTTTACACCTGGTATGATCAATTGAATTCTAAGTTTTATATTCAATGGTCAAGAGTCAGAACGTTTCAAAATAATTCTCAAGAAAATTTTCAGATTATATTATGTGATCCAGATTATTACTTGACCCCTACTGGAGATGGTGAGGTCATTATCCAGTATGAAAATTTCAATAATACCTCTTTTGGTGAATATAACTCAAATCAGATTCATGGCGACTATTGTACTATTGGAATCGAAGATCATACAAGTATGGTAGGTCTGGAGTATACATTTAACAATGTATACCATCCCTCTGCAATGGCATTAGGAGATCAGACAGCATTGTTGATAACCACCAGAGGAAGCGACATAAGAATGGAAGGAGATTTGAATATAGATAATAATCGAGATGTTTTTGATATATTACTGCTTATAGATGAAGTACTAGGATATTCTAATTCTGTCAACCCATATCAGGCAGATATTAATGAAGACGGTATCGTTAATATTATGGATATGATTGGTCTTATCCAGCAGGTTATGAGCTGGTAGTTTATTTATGTCTACTTGATGTTTGAGCTTAAAATAATGGTTAGATATATTTGATTTGTGACCGTGGATTTAACATCGTTTATGGTCCTGGGTTCTCTTTTGGTTATCCTAATATCGATGGGTATAATTGAATATTACTTCCATCAAAAAAAACTATCTAGTATCCCAATACGCATACACGTGAACGGGACTAGGGGCAAGTCTAGCGTAACAAGACTTATCGCTGCGGGCTTGAGAGAATCTGGATTGACAACGCTTGCAAAAACTACAGGAACAGCTCCACGTGTGATCGATAAGCATGGAAAAGATAGAATAATCCATCGGCTTAGACTCCCGTCAATTGGTGAACAAATAAAGTTGATAGATTTTTTTTCCTCTGAAGATCCTGACGCCGTAGTAATTGAGTGCATGGCGTTACAACCGCATTATCAATGGATCTCAGAGCATCAAATGATCAAGTCAAATATTGGGGTTATTACAAATGTTAGACCAGACCATATTGAAGAAATGGGTTCAAGTTTATCAGATATAGCTCATTCATTATGCAATACTGTACCACTAAACAGCGTCTTAATCAGCGGGGAAAAAAAACAATCTGAGATCATCAAAGGAGCATGTAAAAGCAATAATAGTGAATATATAAGATCAGAAGAATCAAGCGTAGATCGCGATGTAATGAAAAATTTTAAATATATTGAGCATCCATCAAATGTTGCTGTAGCTCTAGATGTTTGTGAACAAGTTGGTGTAAGTAGGGATATTGCTTTAAAAGGTATGCAATTGGTTGAGCCTGATATAGGTGCATTGGTGTCAAAAATTATTCAATTTGAAGGTTGCAGAATTCGCTTAATCAATGCTATGGCTGCAAATGATCCTATCTCCACTCTTCAGATTTGGGCGCTAGTTAAAAGCCTCTACACTGAGGGCCGAAATATATGTGTTTTTTTTAATTCAAGAAGCGATCGTCCATTACGATCAAAACAAATGATAGAAATAACCTTTAATAAAATTAAACCAAATTACTTGATCGTTAGGGGTGATAATATTGATAAAGAGATTAACCAATTCAGGGCTCACTCACCAAAAACAAAATTACAAATAATAAGCTCTAATCAATCATCAAAAGTAGTTATATCTGAAATTATTAAAGTTCCAAGTGAGACTATTGTTTTTGCAATTGGTAATCAGGTTGGAGTAGGACAAGAGATACTAAACGGTTTACTTGAATTGAATAATAATGGCTGAAATCAGTATAGGTATTGGGATTGTTTTAAGTCTGGTATTGTCTGAGACTTTGGGAGTAACTGCAGGCGGTATTATTGTGCCGGGATATATTGCATTACATTTGCATGACCCTTTACAAGTTTTTTCAACGTTTGTGGTTGCGTTATTGGCTTGGGTAATTATTCAGTTGCTTGGTAAAGTAATGTTTCTTTACGGGAAACGTAGAATGGTTCTGGCATTGATCCTGGGGTTTTTTCTTGGATATGTGTCAAGAAACTTTGTTTTTTTGCCTCAAGATTTAGGTTCAGTAGCCGTGATTGGAAATATTATACCTGGTTTAATAGCAAATTGGATGGACAGACAAGGGATATTAAGAACTGTATCGGTTATTATCCTAACTGCTGTAATGGTTAAACTATCCGTAATGATTTTATTTAATGGAGAGATTTTTGCATAATTATAATATCAAACCATTCGCCCCTGCAATACAAAAGACCTCCACTTTACTTATTTTATCGGCAATATCGATAATATGTTTGATTGTATCTATCAATACAACAAAAACTTTTGTCTCTGGCTCTTACGAACAAAAGGTGATAGCTGCACAACTAATGAGAGATGGAATGAAAAAATTAAAAAGCATAAGGATGGAATCAGGTGTTTTTATTGATGTTGAAAATGATCCAAATGAAACAGGTTTAGTAGGTAGTCCTTTCAGTCTCATTACAACAGATGAAGGGGACCTAGACTCGAAGCTAACAACCTTAGACCCCAATTTTGCTGCCGGAATCGTTGATATGATGGTTCAACTAGAAATAAAGAGAGAGGATACAGTTGCATTGCTAATGACTGGATCAATGCCGGGTGCCAACATAGCTGTTTTGACCGCATGCAAAGCCATGGGTGTATATCCTGTTTCCATATCAAGCGTCGGTGCATCACAATGGGGTGCAAATCAAATAGATTTTACATGGTTAGATATGGAGTCAATACTCTTTGAAAATAACTTTATTCCCTCCAAGAGCATTGCAGCATCAATTGGCGGACGCAATGATATGGGGCGATTACTATCCCCAGCGGGTAGAAAAATCATTACAGATAATATATACAATCACGGTATTCCAATTATCCGAAAGGGACGGCTTGTTGATAATATTGAAAATAGAATGGATTTATACAGGAACTTTATAAAAATAAATAAATACAAAGCAATTATAAATGTTGGAGGTGGGGTAGCAAGTCTAGGAACAAGTTTCAATCTTAAGCTATTGCCACCTGGAAAGGTTTTTCGCGCTGATATACTAGATATCGGTAGGCCAGGCGGAGTTGAAGGTGTGTTTTCCAAATTTGTAAGTTCTAACGTTCCAGGATTACATATTCTTAACATAAGGTCATTAACAGAACAGCTCAGGATGCCGTATGCTCCTATACCAATACCTAACATAGGTTTCGGTCCATTATATTCAGATGAGCGCTATAATCTGAAAGTAGCTTTCGTATGCCTAGCGATTGTCGCTGGAAGTGTATTTTACGTTGGATTCCAAAGTAGGAAAAAAATCAAAGAGTATTTAATTGATCATGAACCAGATAGTTTATTATAGGCAAATATTTTTTATTCTTGGACTTATATTAATAAGTCCCATTGAAGCAAAACTACTTAAACCTTCCAAGAATGGTAGTGAAAAAGAAATACTAATTGTGAATGGGAAAAGAAGGCTGTACCATGTTGTTAGAAATAAAAATCTAACCTATTCTGTTCAAGGACCTAGCAGGGTTGAGTTTATATCAAGATACCCCGTTATAAGAAAAAAGAAGAATAGTCACCCCTTCCAATACACTATTGTAATTAATGATAGAGATACTGTGAATGTAAAACACAGATATAAAGTTCAAAGAACCATCCGTTCTGTGCAGCATCCTGAACATAGTTATACCTTTTCAGGGAATTACTTTATCAACTTAGAAAAAGGTTCGCATATAATTCAACTTTTAAAAGAAAATAACCAAAAGTACCCAGTTCTAATTCGTCTACTAACTAAGGAGTTTGAAGATATGGGGATTGACAAAGAGGTCTTGAAGCCAATGGTGCATAAGAATGCTGTCGAACTACTAATTAATGGAAAGAAAATAAATTATTATGAATGTAGTCCTAAGCTTCCTCTCCAGATTGAGGCTCGTGGTGAGAAAAAAATCAGGGTTATAACGCGACTTCAGTTTTCTGACATAATGGGAGATGAAGAGTCTTATCGATTGAAAGTTAGTGAGGGAAAAAAAATTATTGGAACATACTACTTTAGTACAGAAAGATCTTCTTTATCCGAGATTGAAGGAAGAAGAGATAAGGTTCCTGGGAAATGGAGATCTTGCGAGTTTCCTGTCTCCAAAGGAAGTCATCGCTATAATTTAGAAGTTTTAGATAAAAATAAGGTTGTTTTTACTCGCTTCATACTTTACTAATGGTTAATTATTTTAAAATACTCTGCTTACTTTCCATCATCTCAACTATTTTTTGTAGAACGCCATATGAATATTCGCTAGCAGTTTCTGCGGGTTATGATGATAATGCAATGCGTTTTTCTACGAATGAATTGAAAGAGGCTGTTTTAAATGATGCATTAATGGGTAGCTCATCTACTTTTGATAGCTATGTTGCAAGATTTAGTTTCTCTGGAAAAAAATCATTTCTATTAGCAAATAATCAAAGATTCAATTTTAAGTTATTTTATCGATTATCAAACTATGGAAATATTCCAGATAAAAAATATTGGTCCGGTGGATTCGAGGCATCATACAAATGGGGGTCATACAAGCTCATTAAATACTCTTTAAGGCACTTAGATCGATTTTACTTGAGACATTATATTAACAAAGACATTGGCAGTGAGCAATATTTCTCGTGTTTATTTACGGACAGAGATCAAAGTTTTATTCTTCCCCAGCCACTGTTAAGGAGCTGGTGGACAAATATTGGAGGCGGATTTTTACAAAGGTACTACAGCAGACCATTTACTGAGTTCGATCTGAACATATTATATTTTACACTTAAAATAAATCATAAATTCAAAAATGTAGGACGTATTTCTTTTCAATTAAAACAGGGGTTTGCGGAAAATAAAACTGATCAAATCTTTTTCAGACCTAGTAGTTTTAATCGTTCTTACAAAACCTCTGAGTTGTATTTTCCAATTACAATAACTAGTAAAATAACAGTATTTAATAAACTAGGTGTTTCCGCAAGAATTGAAAAAAGAGCTTATGATGCCGAAAACCCAAATGATCCTCTACATTCTGGGAGAAGTCATTTGGATTCAAAATACGATTTTTGGGTGGAGAAAAATATTGGTGATTTTATGAGTTTAAGACTAACCACTAGATACAGAAATCGTATTACAGATTCTCAATATGAGTGGGTAAAAGATCTTAAAAGTTATGATCAAGTACAATATTGGTTTACCATTAAATGGAATTTGATTTATGATAAATATTAGAAAAAAAGTATTAGTCCTCCCTTTTGTGATATTTGCATTTGCATGTATATCTCCTGAGGGAGACGAATTATGGATAGTATCAATTGATGCGACACTTATGACTGGGGGTTTCACTAGAGATGTTTCTGTATCAAGAAATAAGGCTTACGTTGCCGCAGGACAATCAGGAATACAAATCTGGGATTTGGAGAATCAAACTTTGGTGAGTTCCTTTGATGAATACTGGGTACCTCCAGGTAGCCCCTCTGATTTTGAAGATCTGTCATTAATTGAAATTGATACATTAAATAAGCTAATCTTTGCATCAGAGCCAAATCAGGATGTAATGGTCTTATCTTATTCTAAAGAGGACACCTTGATTTATTACAATAAGATACTTAGTATTAAAACCAAGGAATTTATTTCATTCCCAATAGATTCAGGTGTTTTTGTTATTTACGCTGCAGATAATGATGATGGTATGAAGTGGAGTGTTGTAAGTTATTTTCCAGATTGTGATGGAGGATACTTCCCATGTTACAAGCCCACTTTTCCAACGATAAATGAAGCTGAAATAAAAACAATAGGAAAACCAAGAGGCATTGATTCAGATGGTTCAAATTATATTGCAATGGCCACAGATCAGCTGGGCGTAGATTTGTATTCAATCGATTCAATTGGATCAAATCCCAAATTAATTGGTCGAGTGGATACAGAAGGCAATGCAGAGAAAGTTACTATCATTCCTGAGGGAGTGTATGTCGCCTGTGATAACGCAGGAGCGGCATTCATTCCTATGGAAAGTTTTTCTGAAGGTAATATTATACACCATTTTGCAGATGATCTTACTGTGAGTCATATTGCTGCTGAGGGTTCTGTAGCTGTATTATCTTTAGGGAATAAGGGAATTGCAGTTTATGATATATCCGAGCCTACAAATCCAATCTCAAAGGGCGTTTTTGATATTGGGTATAGCTACAAAGCTGTATTTTGGTCTAATAAGTTATTAGTCTGCACTAGGGAAGGTTTGAAAATATTGAGTGTTAAAATATAAAAATTAAATTGAAATGGATTATTTAGGAAAATTGACATGAAAAGTATTCTATTGTTTTTGATTTCGATCTCATATTTAAGTTCGAATGATTATGAATCTGAGGACGGTGCTCCAATTAGACAAGGTGTTCACATTGAGTGGTATCGAACGATTGCACCTGGAAATCTGGGTGAAAGTATTTTTGTATGGTCAGATACAAGATTTGGTATGAGGAATATATTTGCACACAAGATAAATCAAAATGGAGATTTCTTATGGGGTCAAGAGGGTGTTACTGTCACAAACTTACCAGGTCGTCAAGAAGACCCTGTTGCAATAACTGATGGAAGCGGTGGCGTCTATATTTCTTGGGTCGATTATCGTTTTGATGAGGAGGGTGATATTTACATTCAACATCTTAACTCGAATGGAGAATTGCAGTTGAACCCTGATGGTGTTCCCCTCGCGCGAGTGCCTGGTAAACAAATTGCAATAAATATGTGCACAGACAGTATTGGAGGTGTTTTTGTGGTTTGGCAAGATAAGAGGAACAACATCGATGATGATATCTACGGAACTCATGTTTCAGGCGAATATGATATCATAGCTCAAGGATCAGGTGTCGCTATCGTAGAGGAAATGGGAAATCAGAATTCAAAAACTATTGAGTACGCTGGTAATGAGGAAGCATTTTTAGCCTGGACTGATTACAGGCAAGGAGCGAATGCCGATATATATGGGCAACGTATCAATACTAATTTGGAAAACCTGTTTTCTGAGGATGGATTGCAAATAGCCAGTACATTCGAACAAGAATTAAAACCTCGGACCACTTTTGTAAATCAAGACATATCCTTTTTGACATGGAAACAAGGAGATGAAAATTCTAAGATATTGTATCAATTTATTAATACCGATGGTTTAGTTTTTTATAATCCAAAATCAGTTTCTGATAATAATGCTATTCAAACAGCCCCACGTATAAAACGTACAAAAGATGGTAGCGTGTTTGTAAATTGGCGGGATTTGAGACATGATCCAATAGATGGAGATCAATATTTTCAAAAAATTAATCCAAATGGCGAAGTTGAATGGGGTGATGGTATAAGGTTAGACAGCTCACAAAGCATTGATTTTAATTCAAGGTTTACAGCGAGTGAAAATGGTGATTTGAACATAATATGGGAACAGGGTGAGTTTCCAAACGTTGATATCATGTTTCAAAATATTAGCTCAAATGGTAATCATAACAGCCCCGGACCGATAATAATTTCTGATGCTTTGGGTTATCAATTTTCCCCGATACTTAGTGGCACTTTAGAGCAGGGGCTCTTTGCAGTTTATGGTGATCAGGGGTCAGGTAGTATCGATTTAAAGGTTCAACTAATATCACCTCAAACTAATGAAGGCGTTTGGCAAAATTTTGGCAAAATTGGCATGCTTGGTTTAGGTGGGGATATTAACTACACAAATTCACTTCGAATAGATGATGAGGATGTATTATTCATATGGGAAGATAATAGGTCATCAAAAAGAATTTTTGGAACAAGAATTAGTAATTACATTAATAATTATCCCGAAGGAAAAAAAATTACATTATCAAATAATTCATCATCAGAGACAGATTTTTCCACACCGATGGTTATTCGATCCGGCAACGCAACTTTTGTTGCCACATATGATGGTTCCTCATCCCCAAAAGTAATCCGGATCAATAAATTTAATGATTCACTACAAAACACATGGGCAGATTCAGGTCTAGCGCTCACCTCTACATTTGATATGTCTAGGGGGTTTTTGGTTCCTTTATCTCAAGGAGTGGGATGTTTCTGGTCTGAGAGCGGAAATTCTTTTAACTTAGATATTCGATATCAAAAAATAGATGCAAATGGGAGCATTTCCATACAACCTGGCGGAGTCACAATTATAGAGTCTAATGGAGACAACTATGTCATATCAGTTTTACCCACTCCAGATAATCACCTCATGGTCTTTTGGGGAAATGATCAATGGAGCCCATCAGGACCAGTATCTGAAATTAAGTATAAAAAAATAACTCAAAATGGAGAGACTGCAATTGGATGGAATCCAGCGGGGTATCAATTAACAGCACCATTTGCAAAATCAAGTGATCTGCAAATAAGACCAATTAGCCAGAGCTCTGGAATAGTAGCTGTATGGGTACAGCAAAATCAAAGTACATTTGCAGATATACGTGCTCAGAAAATTAATTGGGACGGAAATTTTATCTGGGATCAATATGGCGTTGTTATTTCAAATGAAAACAATGACCAAGTTAATGTCTCTCTAGAATTAAATGTGGAAAGAGATAAGATTTTTATTGTTTGGGAGGATTTTAGAAATGGAACAGATTTTGATATTTATGGGCATTTGATTGATCTGGATACCGGTGAACTTATTGGTACAGAAACTCAATTTACCAATGACACCACAAACCAATATAATCCAACTGTTACCTGCATAGATGAAAATCAGTTTCTGATTATTTGGGAGGATGGAAGAGGATACTATAATAATGATCCATTATTAGTAAACGGTTTTGATATTTATGGAAGCGGATACATAGTTAATAGTGGCATGACTTCAAATATGAACGGTTTTCCAATTTGCATTGCATATCATAAGCAACAGGATGTAAATATAACAAAATACAATAGTAATCTTTACTTTCTAGATTGGATTGATTACAGAAGCTCTGGGAAAGAAGATTTAGCTAATTATTATGGGAAGACACTTGTAAAAGCACAAGTACTATCGAACGATAATTCTTTTGACCAAAATTATCTTCCCGATCATTTCAAACTTCATTCGGTATATCCGAACCCCTTTAATTCTAATTTAGTATTTGTGTTTGATATTGCACCAAAAGAGCAGCTAGTTTTCAAAATATATGATATAAATGGTAGAGTGTTGATAAATAGATTAATTATGCCAGGCTTAGGTGGAATGAGAAAGATAACCTGGGATGGAAGACTTGATAACGGTAATTTATTACCCAGTGGAATTTATTTATTTTCATTCAATTTAAATGGATCCATATATAAAGGTAAGGTTACCTTTTTAAAGTAATACATGATAGCGCTGTTTTTCACTTTGTTATCTGGCGTTTTACAGAGTCAAAATATTGACCAAAGATACCACACGACAGGAGAGATTTATAGTCATTTAGATTCACTGAATAACTTGGAGTCACTCAACAACTGGTTTCACATTGATACCATAGGGTTTTCAACAAATGATGCAATTCCTATCTTATCCGTTCGGATTTCTGATAATGTAAGTTTAAAAGAAGATGAACCGCGAGTACTTTTTATAGGGCAGGTCCATGCAGAGGAGATTTTAGGTGTTGAAATAGTAATGGACCTTATAGAAAGATTGCTTTTCCCAGATGTTAATAGTTATTCACACATGCAAATATTAAAAGAAAATATAGATATACATTTAATTCCGACTCTAAACCCTGAGGGATTAAATATTGTTCATGAAGGTTATGATGTGAGTTTCAGAAAAAACAAACGTGATTTTTCACCAGATGGACCATACCCCAATGGAATATTTGATTATGAGCCTTCAATTGGAAATGATATAGATGGGGTCGATTTAAATAGAAATTTTGGTTTTAATTGGATCTTTGGTGATACATTTCTTGAGCCAGATAATTCAGATTATGCCTCACACTACGATTACTTCAGGGGAACGTCTCCATTTTCAGAAAATGAGGCAATAGTTCTAAGAGACCTTGCTCTAGAGAATAATTTTGTTTTTTCTATTGTTTGGCATAGTTCTAGATCAGGGAATTTATCTGAGAAAATATTCACCTCTTGGAAATGGGAAGGCTTAAAGCCTTCGCCTGATTTAGAAGTAATGAAAGGTATCGGCGATGCAATGGGTAGTTTACTTGTAAAAGAAGACGGGACTGGGACATATCTATCTGCATATAGTGAAAGTAGAAATGGAAAATTACATGATTGGTTTTACAGGGAAACAGGTTGCTTCCAGTATCTCATTGAATGCGGAACCTCAAATTTGCAACCAGATAGTTCACTCATAGAAGATACTGTATATAGATCGAGACCTGCAATGATATACTTAATGAACCGAATTCTGGGATATAATGCAAGTTCATCTCAAGTTACTGGTATAGTGTACTCAAGCAATTTAAACACCCCTATTGCTGGATCAGTAATTGAGGTAGCCGAGCATTCTGGGAGTGTTCTCAGACCTCGTTTATCTGATGGATTTGGAAGGTATAGGCGCATATTAGATCCAGGTACGTACAACCTCATTGTAAAAGCAGAGGGCTACAAAACAAAAGAAATATCTGTTGTTACCAATAATAGTAGCCCAACTAATCAAGATATTTTCCTTGATCCTAAAAATATCTATGAACTAAATATTAACTTAATTGATCAAGATCAAAGTAATTTTATAGAAAATGGTTTTATTGAAAGTGAATTTGGAGAAAAAGAAGTTCAATTGAATTCGGGTGAAAATATTTTTGAACTGCATGAAGGATACTATCGATTGATATTACCAATGGATGAAGCATTTTTTCCCATCATCAGGAATATTGAGTTAGATTCGAATACTCAAATAAACCTTCAAAAATCCTCTACTGATTTTATTTCAATTAATTCCTCAAGCATGTGGACACAAGTGAACGGCCCATGGTTAATTCAAAATGGTGACATAATAAGTCAAAGCAGTATGTTTTATTCAAATGGTGATTCGTCTACCTCAATGAATTTTATCGAATCAATACTGTTTGATGTATTAGGATCAAATCGCATTGTACTTAAATTTAGACAAAAATTTGAGACTGAGTGGGATTATGATCCAATAACGATTTCAATAATGAACCAAAATAATGATATTTTAATAGAAAAATTATGGACTGGAGACAAATGGGAAAATTTCCACGATGAATATTTGGCAGTGCAATCGGATTCTTCTTTTTCTGAGGTGAAAGTGAAATTAAAATTTTCTCCCGATAACAGTGTAAATTACCGAGGATTGATCTTAAAAGATTTAACATTATTTTACTTTAACGATATTGGTTTAAACACTGATTTAGTCGATGGTAAGCTAAGCAAGCCCAAAATCCCCATGTCGATCACAAATATTTACCCAAACCCATCTCGCGGATATATGAATATAAATTTATCGAATACCCCAGACGCCAGCATCAAGCTTAAAGTGTTTAATCTTTTAGGGCAGGAAATTTATTCAAGCGTTATAAATAATCACCAAATAGGAGAAAAATTAATTAGATTTGATATTGGTTCAAAAACGGGTTTGCAAAATAGCTCTGGTGTTTATTTTTTACAGATAAAATCATTAAATGAAAAGATAATTGAAAAATGCGTTATAATAAAGAATTAGCAATAATTTTACTGGTTTCAAATTTTATTTTCTGCATTGAAAATGCATTTCGTGGCTTAAGTATGAGTGAGCTTAGCCAAAAAACTATACCACTTTCCTTTCGTACATTATTAAATGATAATTATGATGTGAGTTTAGAAAATTTCAAACTATCGAGAGGTAGTTTTTTGATTATATGTCCCGATATAATTATTCCATATTTAGATAATTTTATTTCATTTAAAAAATCACAAGGTTATGATACTTATACAATCCCTCTATCCCAATCTGGCGCAACTGCTGAATTAATAAAAGAAGTTATCTTTAGTCGGTTGTCCGATGATCCGATGCTCGAGTATGTTTTGTTAATTGGGGATGTAGATGGATTTGCAGCGGTCCCTTCATTTTACTATGGTCCAGAAAATGATGTTTCGGATCAAAAATATACCCATATGGTAGGAGGTGATAATATTCCAGACATATTTATTGGAAGACTCTCAATCGATTCCTTGTCTGATTTTGCAGTCATGGTTTCCAAAACAATAAAATATGTTAGGGATCCTCTTTTGTATAATGAAGAATGGCTAGGAAAAGCGCTTGTAGTCGCAGGAAATTACTCAAATACATACCCTATACCTATTACCCCTAGGTGGACCTCCCTATGGCTGAAAGAGGAGCTAGGTAATCATAAATATAACCAAGTTGATACTGTTTTTTACCCTCCTCTACAACAAGGCGCTCCACATATTATACCTATAATTGATAATGGCGTTGGGATTGTTAACTACCGAGGATGGGGGGATGCAAATGGTTGGCACTATCCTGAATTCCATGTTGAGAATGTTAGCGACCTGAATAATGGCTGGCTAACACCAGTATTTTTTAGCTATGTATGTAATTCAAATGACTTTGCAAATAATGTTGATCCTTGCTTTTCGGAGGCTATTTTACGTGGAGGTACCCCAAACGTACCAAAAGGCGGTGTGGCTTTTATTGGACCATCTGATCTGCATACTAGTACAAAATATAACAATATTATAAATGCTTATATGTATGATGCGATGCTGAATAGTGGTGTCACTGAACTGGGTCCAGCGATGCTGGCTGGACAAATGGGGCTTAATAAAGAGTTCCCGTCTCAGGATGGCCCAGGTGAGGCTCAGGAATTTTATGCGAGTGTCTATAATATACTAGGAGATCCATCATTGCCTGTTTACATAGGCATGCCATCTCAGTTCGATATCTCTGTGAAACAGATAAACAGTAGGGATGGGTTATTGCGATTATCAGTAAAAGATACGGAAAATAAGAAAGTCGAGAATGCGGTAATTAGTGTAATGAGTGGTGGTGAGTTATTAAAAAAAGGAATAACAGATATTAATGGAAATTTTGTTACATCAGTGGACTTAGAAGGTATTACCGAGCTTAAAGTGTTTGCAAATAAGGGCGGGTTCATCCAAGGAAATAAAATTGTGAACGTTCAAAATCACAATGAAAACCTTTCCATATCTAGCATATCTTTAAATCAAAACTCAATCAATGCTATACCAACGATTGGTGAGTTAATCGGTGTAATTATAACCCTTAAAAATACAACTAATGAGACAATATCCTTGTCAAATGGGAGTATTGTTTTTTCTGATGGAGCCTATCCAAATTATTTCCCAATTGTGATTCCAGAAATTTCTTCGGGCGCGAGCCACCTACTAAATCAAATAGAACTAGAAGTATATAATCAGGATAGTGGTTATGCGAAAATAGGTACTCTATGCGACGCTTCAGGCGATACAATAGGTGAGTTTGCTATTGATCTCCGCTCTCCGTTTCTTTCCCTAAAACTTATGAACACAATTTCTCCAGGATCTGCGTTCTCACCGATTTTTTTAATAGACAATCATACAGATGCTAATTTCACTAATTTATACTTAAATATTTTACCAATTTCAGAGGGAGCGAATATAACTATTGATGAAAATTCTGATTCAATATTTTTTAATATTCAATCTTTTTCGTCTATTCAACATGAAACTAATCATGTTGTGCAATTCCATGATATTGCATACGGAAGTGATGTCACATTTAGAATTGAGCTAAAAAAAAATGGGAAAACAATCTTCACAGATAACCTAGTTACACATTTCGAACCATCCGGAATTAACTACCCTGTTGCACCTAATGATTACGGTTATTGGGCATACGATGATACTGATGTAGGCTTTTTGCAGAAGCCAACATTTAATTGGTTGGAACTAGATCCTAACTATGGTGGGGCTGGTGGATCCCACCATCAACTAGATGATGACGATAATGTTGTAATGGAGCTTCCCTTTAATTTTAAGTACCATGGCATTGAATATGATCAAATTACTATTAGTTCAAATGGTTGGGCCTCTTTTGTGCCATGTAAAATCAATTACTTTTGGAATGTATCAATACCAATGTATATGGGTCCTAAGGCTCTAATTGCTCCTTTTTCTGATGATCTAGAAACTGTAGATATAGATAATGATGGAGTTAACGACATATGGATTAATGTATATACTATGCATGATCAAGATAATGGTAGATACATAATTGAATGGTCCAGAGCACTCAATGGATATGATGAATCTACGGAGGAAACTTTCCAAATAATTTTATATGACCAAGTATCGATGCCTACAAATACTGGAGATGGAGTTATTGAATTTCAATATCTAGAAATTGAAAATGTGGATGCTACAAAAAACTATTCAACGGTGGGAATTGAATCTCCATCCAAAAATTATGGAACTCAATATAGCTTTAATAATATCTACGCTCCAGGAGCAGCTCCATTAGAAGATAATCGGATCATTCGGTTCACTACAGAAGCACCTGAGTTTTATGTTGCTAGTCTTGGGTTGAAGAATCGGAGTTTCCCCGAAGGTTTCTCAATAAGCCGAGCATATCCTAATCCTTTTAATCCGATAGTTAATTTTGATCTAGACTTAAAGTCTGAAGGTAGATTAACTATAAATATTTTTGATATTTTAGGAAGAAAAATAAAAGAAATTGAAAATAGACATTTTTTAGCAGGTGACTATAAAATATCGTGGGATGGGTCAAACAACTTAGGGAAAATTGTCTCGTCAGGAACCTATTTTGTGCTTATTAACTTTAACGACCACTTATTAGCCCAAAAATTAATGTTTATAAAATAATGTTCTTTAGCATTAGCTATTTGTTTTATAAAGTTAATTAAAAATTATTAAAGTTTTTTATGAAAATAATTATTTACACAACAAGTTGGTGCCCCTCTTGTGATTATGCAAAAAGACTCCTAGCTGAAAAGGGACATAGTTATAAAGAAATTAATATTGAACAAGAAGGCTGGAGCCGTTCAGAGCTTTTTAAAATAACAGGAGGAAGGACAGTCCCTCAGATCGTCATTAATGATAATCCGATTGGAGGTTATGAAGATCTATGTAACCTTAGTAGCTCAGGACTTTTGTGATTTCAAAAACTGCTACAATCAGATCTAGTAAATATTTTTCCTTGTTGTTTTTAATAATTGGGTTAATAGGTTGTTTTGGTGGAAAAGAAAAGATCGACGCACCCCAAGACACTCAGAGAGTGAATACCGATATCCTTCAGTTTGAAATTTGGATTATTCAAAACAGAAAATTGCACAGCGATCTTTCTGATTTGTTGAAAAAAGAAAAACGTTATTATCTATTTAAAAATCAAAAAATTTATGGAGAATTAGTTCAATCAAAGAAGCTAATGGATTCGTTTTTAAAAGAAATTGAAAAACTATTAGTTAAAAAAAAATTAATATTTGATAATTTTAAAAATAATAACTCTGATAGTTTATATTCTATTTCCAGCAATGGGGAAACCTACTCTGAGGAGTTTGGACTTATTTCTTCCAAATTAATGTATTTAACTGAAAGGTTTGATGATGAGAAAATACAAATCGTAAAGAGCTTCCGAAGAGATGGAAGGAAATTGATTTTTATTCCAGATCAAATACTTTTCTGGGAAAAAGATTTTAACTTGTTGCGATATGAAAAAGAAATGAGCAAAACTAAAATCGCTGATTTTAATCACTTAGTTAATCAAATAATCATAAATGACAGCCTTAAAAATGATAATATTATGAAACAATCAAGATTATTAGAAAAACATATGAATGATCTTCAAAAGATAGAATCAACAATTAAAAATATAGAAAAAATTGCTTATGAGGAGCTCAAATCCTATGTCTGCGTAAGAAGGCTACCAAGTCTAAGAAATAGCAAGATAGAAATAGGGTCACCTTTTGACTTTGAAAATAAATATTATGGAGGTATCAAGAAGTACAAAGAAATATTGTTTGAAATGAATAATATTTTAAATTCATTTTGAGAACTTAAAATACGTAAATTTTTTTAATTCAAGCTTCCTTTGACCTTTAATTTTAATAAAATAGACACCATCTGGTATTTTTTTTCCATTTCGATTTTTCAAGTTCCACTCCTTTATTTCATAACTAGGTTTGAAATAATTATGTTCTTTTGAAATAATGTTTTGTCCTAGGAGATTAAATATTTCAATTTTAATATTTTGTGGAGATATTACTTGGAGATCAAATTTTAATGGATTATGATCAAATACTGGATTGGGATAAGGGTCAGATATGATAAAGTCTTCCTCATATCCATCGCTTAAATTAAAAGTATAACTAAAATTTGTATCATAATAATTGAGACTAGATACTATTATAGTAATATAATCAATTCCTATTGAAGGATCTATATTTAGTTCTTTTCCACTTTTAATTGTCCATCGGTTCTCGGTTTTGTGTTTTATGATAATAGTAAAATTGAAGTCTTCTTGGTTGTTGTTGCTTGGCAGTAGTTTGATAATAACAGGGCTTTCGGTGTAGAAATCATAATAATGCGTTGAAAGCGGTCTAAGTGAGTAATTTAATGAAAATTCAAAATTATTTTCAAGGTATGCAAGTTTATTTTTTATGGCTGGCTGGGTAACCGGATAATCAGTTGCTTCCTCATATCGGTAAATACTAGCATTTACATCATTAGACATCACTCGATTAGCAATTCTCATGTTATTGTATGAATGTTTAAAGCTAGAGCCATGGGGTTTTAATGCCTCGTCAATAGATTGAAAACTAATATCTTGATCTGGGTCAGCATTTTTCCTTGATTCTTCCCAACAATTTTTAATGGTTTCTTTTCCTCCAAGGTGCTCATCTATATATTGAAAATAAATAAAACTCCCGTACATATGGGTATCTTCCGAATCAATTGGTTTCTCAATACTTGCAAACCAGGAGGGCATGTATCGATACATATCATTAATGTTATCATATAATTCATCCTCTGCCCAGACTGCAGTTGATTCCATAAACCATAAACGCTCAAAACAATTATAACCAAATTGAATAGCGTGAAAAAATTCATGTACGGCTGTAACTCTAATGTTATCCAATTCAGTATGATCAACAAATTCAGGATAGTTATATGAATTCCGCATTTTAATAAAGCTTGAGCAAGAGGCATCGTCTATGCTTGCGTTTGAAGTATAAGTTAAGCCAAAATATCCAATTGGTAGATTGACAATATAAATGTCATATTGGTATGAACCTGTGTCTTCAAGATCCGTTGGCGGAAAATCAAAGCCCATTGAATCGGAAAAAAAATCCCAGACTTCTTCAAAAATTATTCCCATGTTTATCACATAATCAATGTTCTGGACAGCATCATTTGAATTATTACGAGTAAAGTGTAGTTTAAAATGTTCAGTAAGATGGGTTTCATCAAGGCCTTGTGGCCGGTTTATTAAAAATTCCCCCTTTTCCTCATGCATACCTAAGTTTTGCAATTTAATTAATTGTTGTTTACTCAAGTTATCTGGACCATTTCTAATCAAATTAGTAATGTGAGGAGTTGCATGTACCCTCTCACCATTCCCAAATAGGCTTGTTACTGACTCTTGTGTGGTTAGACTTTCACTAAAAATCAGGTTACATGAAATTGTGATAATAAAAATGAAAAAATTCATCCTTATTTTAGTTTATCTTTAAATTTTCTACGAATGTAAAATCCAAGCAACACGATCCCAAAGAGCCAAAAAATTGCGTAATAAATCAGATATTCTTTCATTAATTATTAAAGAGTTTATCAGCAATAAAAGTTGATATCAATAACACAAGTCCCGTAATTGTTTGCCGATTTGTTTTATTCTGACTTTGTGAAAGCAATCCATTTAATGTGAAGATAAAACCTGATATGTACATCCAATCTTTATAACTAGCAGAAACTTTTGGTGTAATTACAGTACCCAAGCTGGGATTATTCTCAATATACTCAGAAAGAAATAGATTAGGGTAATGCATTGATATTGTAATTATTTCATTTATACCGTTATCTGATATAGTATGATGTGAAATCGGATTATTAAGCCTCAATCCGATATTTGTTGATTGGAGGGAGGGCTCTATTTGAAATGATTTTACACCATTTGGTAAATCAATTCGCATGAGCTCTGAAGAATCTGCGGTTGAATTAAAAATTGTTAAATAGAACCAGCCTGAATTTGATTGCCACGCAACTATATTTTTTTTGCTGATTTTTTTATCTAAATACAACTCAGCGATTAAACCATTTTGTTTTTCTTGAATGATAACATTTTTTATTTCTACAGGATTACCAAAAATTGGAAAAAATAAAAATATTATAAAGTTGTATCTCGGAATATTAATGACTCTTTTTTAGTTGTTTATTTAATTATTAAATAAAAAAGTAATATTAAAAATTAATAGGATCAGAGGTAAAAAATATATTTATTAAAAATGTAAAATTATTTAAACAATTATAATTAATCTTAAATTATTATCTTATAAAACCATAATCATTTACAGGTTGTTCTTTTTTGAATTGATCAGGTAAATTTACCAATCTCTGGAGCATAATAAATTGCGTGCAATTATCCACATACTAATTGTTACCATACTAACAAATGACCTTTTCCCTCAGGATAGTCAGGTAGCTGAGTCTAGCTCAATGCAAGGAGCATTTGGTGCCGTCACAATTGATGGGAAAATATGGAACCAAATTTCTTTGAGACCAATTTTACCATTTGGTCACTTATCTATAGCATTTGACATAGCTCTTTATATTGATCAAGATGGTAACATACATGATGAAGGGTGGGATATTTCATCCGGCGAAAAAATAAAAAATACTATCTTAGATAAGGTATATTATGTCCGTTACGGAAGAAAAAACGAACCATATTACTTTCAAGTAGGAGCATTAGATAGGGTCTCTATGGGTTATGGTATACTTATTAATAATTACTCTAATTCTATTTTGTATCCACAAGTCAGAAAAGTTGGTATGGAAGGAAACTTTCAAGCATTTAATCTAAAGTTCTTTGGGTTAACTAATGATTTTAAAGAAAATCTAGGCTTATCTGGTTTTAGGGTTTCGGGTAAAATACCTGCAGGAATCACAATGGGGGTTTCCTTTGCGGCAGATCGCAATCAATATCTTGGGCTAAAAGACCGAGATGATGATGGCAGACCAGACTTGGTGGATGATTTTCCAAATGACAATCTATATTGGCTTGACACAGATGGTGATGGTTGGGCTGATAATGATACAATCAACGAGTTTGATGTAGATGGTGATGGATGGACTGATCCTTCCTTTACTTATGCTCAATTTGGTATCATCATAGATAAAGATGGCGTTAATACAAAGCCAGAGCCCATTAATGTTAATGAAGAAGTTGAATCTATACAGTCATTTGCCATAGATCTTGGTATTCCTGTTATGAATCGAGGTAATTTAGGAGTCCATATATTTTCGCAGATTGGTATGTTAATAGGAAAAACTGTTAACCCAAAGACGAAAAAGCGAGTATCTCTAGGTTACGGAATTACACCATTTGGTGTTTCAGCCTCCTTTGGGCCTGCAAGGTTTCAGTGGGAATACCGAATGATACCAGTAGGAAAATTTGAGTTTGGCTATTTTAATCGATCCTATGAAATTGAAAGAGCAACTTTCTCAAAACGCGATCCAGGAATAAATGATAACACAGGTACCATTGTAACAAAATCAAGTAAAATAGGAAAATACGGTAAACAAAACGGGTACTTTTCACTTTTAACTGTGGATCTTAATACCTTTATTCAGGGAGGATTTAGTTTCCAAAACCTACAAGGGGAACAATGGAATTTAGGTTTAAATGACTTTGAAGAGGAAACCAATCAAAGTTTCGCTGTCACGCTTAGAATAAAAAAGCCAATTAGTAAAGTTAGAATTGCAAATTGTTTTTACCAACAGAGGAATGTGCCAAACCCTTTCGAATTTGAGTATTCAGAATCTTCCATTGCTGGTTATAGAATCGGATTAGAAATAGGTAGTGGAATGATTTTACAATATATTTTTAGAAAATCATTTAGAGATTTAAATGGAGACGGGGACGTAAAAGATAAGGGAGAGGTACTGAATATGACAAATATAGAAACATCTTTTTCATTTTGATATGATAAGTGATGAAATAAGACAATCTTTCCTGACCTTTTTTAGGGAAAAGGGCCATCGCCATGTAAGGAGCTCATCCGTAGTGCCTCATGATGATTCCACATTGCTTTTTTGCAATGCAGGAATGAATCAGTTTAAGCCATTTTTTTTAAATCAGGAAAAACCCTTGGACTCAAGAATCGTTAATAGCCAAAAATGTATCCGTGTTTCTGGTAAACATAATGATCTCGAGGAAGTAGGTGTTGATAACTTCCATCATACATTTTTTGAGATGTTAGGAAACTGGTCTTTTGGCGATTATTATAAAGAAGAATCAATCGAATGGGCGTGGGAATTACTAACTAAAATTTGGGGATTAGATAAAAAACGTCTGTGGGCTACAGTTTATATTGATGACCAAGAGGCATATGATATTTGGAATAAAGTAACTGACATCCCAGAAGAAAGAATATTGCGTTTTGGAGAAAAAGAAAACTTTTGGGAAATGGGAAATACCGGACCTTGCGGTCCGTGCTCAGAAATACATTATTACGTGGGAGAGAATGAAAATCAACAGGACCCAAATGGAGTAAACAAAAAAAGTGACTACTGGGAACTTTGGAACCTTGTTTTTATTCAAAATAATAGGTTACCCGATGGCACACTAGATGATCTCCCGGAAAAGCACATTGATACAGGAGCGGGATTAGAGCGTATTGCAACAGTTCTTCAGGGAAAAAAAAGTAATTATGATACAGACCTGTTCCAACCAATTATTAAACAAATAGAATCAATTGTCGATTTTTCTTATGAAGAAATACCAATACCATTTAAGGTTATTTCTGACCATATTAGAATGCTGACATTTTCTATTTCTGATGGGGCTATTCCTAGTAATGATGGTCGAGGTTATGTACTTAGGAGAATACTAAGGAGAGCATCGAAGTATGGCAGGTCTCTTGAAATAAATGAGCCATTTTTATATAAATTAGTTTCATCTGTATGCTCACTAATGGGCGAGGTCTATCCTGAAATAGTTGATAAAAAATCACATGTGGAAAAAATAATTAAATCTGAAGAAATCTCGTTTAATAAAACTCTAGGTAGGGGCATTATTCAATTTGAAAAAATACTTTCTAATAATAAAGATAATATAATTTCAGGAGCTGATGCTTTTAGGTTATATGATACAATTGGTTTTCCCCTTGACTTAACACAATTAATGGCACGAGAAAACAGAATGTTAGTTGATGGACAGGGTTTTGAGTTGGCCATGGATAAACAGCGATCTGAAGCAAGATTAAAAGAAAAATTTACTGCATCAAATGGGGAAATATTTTGGAAAGAGCATACAAAAGGTTCAAATTCATTGTTTATTGGATATGAACAACTAAGTTCGGAATCAACCATAAGAAAATATGCTATTCAAGATGGTAAGATATACATTATTTTAGATCAGACGCCTTTTTATGCTGAAGCTGGCGGGCAAATTGGTGATTCTGGAATTATTAAGGGTGCTGGTACCATTCTTGATGTTGAGCATGTTATTGTTATTAATAAAGAAATCATACATATTTGCGTGGGTAAACTATCATTAAAAGAAACAGTTCTTTGTGAGGTTGAGAAATGCAAAAGATTAAAAATCATGAAGAATCATACGGCTACTCATCTATTACATAAGGCATTAAAAAATGTTCTGGGTGATCATGTACATCAGGCCGGATCCCTAGTACACCCAGAATACCTTCGTTTTGATCTCACACATCCAGAAAAACTTACTCTCAAAGAATTAAAAACTATTGAAGATCAAGTAAATGAGCAGATTTTATTAAATCACAAGTTGGAAACATCTGAGAAAAATTATGATCAAGCAAAAAATGATGGTGCAGAAGCATTGTTCGGAGAAAAATACGAGGATAAAGTTAGGGTTGTGGAAATAGAACATTACTCAATGGAATTATGTGGGGGAACACATGTCAATCGTACAGGGGATATTGGCTCATTTCAAATTATAGAGGAGACATCCCTTGCAGCGGGTGTTAGAAGAATTTCAGCTATTACTGGTTTAGTATCCGTAAAAAGAATACAAAAGCGCAGTGAAATATTAAATAATATCCAGCGTTTATTGAATGTTCCAGAGGATGGATTAGTTGAAAGAGTAATTTCAATCATAAATGAAAAAAGGAATTTAGACAAGCAGTTAAACAAGAGGAAATTAAATCAAGGCTTTCAAATATCTTCAGTTGAAACATTAATGAAAGATTGTGGACAGAATAAATATTTAACCTTGCAATTAGATAATGCGAGTATGGAAGAGCTGAAGCATATAGGTGATGATTTTAGAGAAATGGTAAAGTCAGGGATAGCTGTTTTTTTTAGTAAAGAAAATCAAAAACCAATAGCAGTTATAGCAGTCACGGACAACCTTGTGAAAAAAGGAATTCGAGCAGGTAAATTAGCAAAAGAGATAGGAACTTTTATGGGAGGTGGTGGTGGAGGAAGGCCTCACCTAGCTTCAGCGGGAGGTAGTAGTATCTTGGAATTAGATACTGCAATTAATCAGACTGATCTCTGCATAACAAAATATTTAAAAAGATTGATTTAATATGCAGTTAAAAAAAATAGTAAAAAGTTTTTTTAAAATCAAAATGGATGAAAATGCAAAAATGCATTTTATGCGTATAATTCAAAAAAAGTACACAGTTTGAAAAAGAATACTATCAAAACCAATTTAGCTCCGAAGCCCATGGGACCTTACGAGCAAGCAATTGAAATTAATGGATTTATTTATACAGCGGGTCAAATTGCCGTAAATCCAAAAACAAAAAAACTGATTTCTGGAACAGTCAAAGATGAAACAATTCAATCTCTTAATAACTTAGATGCAATCCTGAGATTTTTAGGCGTTGATAAGTCAAATATAGTTAAGATCACTGTTTTTATTACAGAATTCAGCCAATTTAACGATGTTAACGAGGCTTTTTTATCTTTTTTCGACAATCATGAATTTCCTGCGAGGTCAACAGTAGGAGTCTCTGCGTTACCAATGGGCGCAAAAGTTGAAATAGAGTGTATAGCCTATATTGATAAATGATTTATCGTTATTTAATATCTATTTTATTCCTGACCCAATTAATACATTCTCAGGATCAAGATTCCATTATTTACAAAAAACCAAAAAATGCATTTATCCTATCATTTTTCCCGGGAGGGGGGCAGCTTTACAATGGTAAATTCATTAAATCGATTTTATTTATTGGACTTGAATCTGTAGCAATCTATTCTTGGTCTAAGAATTCGGATATTTATAAAAACTACGATAATAACAATTATCCATTAAATAGAAATCGGTATCTGGAAAAAAGAAATAAATATGCATGGTGGATAGGGTTCTTTTACTTTTTTGGTATGCTAGATGCTGTAGTAGATGCCCATTTAGATCCATTTGATCAAGTTATGAATTCTGAAATTGAAGATAGCAAACCTGGAGAGAATTAAAATGGGGAAAAGAGAAAAATGGGGATCTAAAATTGGATTTATATTTGCAGCATCAGGTTCTGCTGTCGGAATTGGAAATATTTGGAAATACCCACATATGGCAGGCCAGAATGGCGGTGCTGCATTTACAGTAGTTTACCTGTTATGTATTCTAGTAATAGGTCTGACGATTGTAGTAGCTGAATTTGCTGTAGGAAGAAATACACAATTGAGTCCAGTGGGTGCCTTTAAAACGTTATCACCAAATACATCTTGGAAGTGGGTTGGCTTTTTAGGAGTTGCATCAGCTTTTGTTATACTTTCTTTTTATGGAGTGGTTGGAGGTTGGATACTTAAATACATTACAGTGGCCATCAGTGGAGGATTTGAATCTTTAAATAGCAGCCCAGAGAAAGCGAAAAGCTTATTTAATGATTTTATTTCGGATACATGGAGCCCTGTATTATTTCAGGTTATTTTTATGGCTTTAACTGTATTTGTTATAATTAGAGGAGTAAAAGATGGAATTGAAAATTGGTCAAAAATAATGATGCCTATCATTATTATTTTGTTGATTGTGCTCGCTTTTAGAGGGTTAACTCTTCCTAGCGGTACAGAAGGATTAAAGTTTCTTTTTCTTCCAAGGTTTGAGGAACTCACACCATCAAGTATAGTGCTTGCTCTAGGACACTCGTTTTTCACTTTAAGTCTTGGCATGGGAACAATGATAACCTATGGAAGTTACCTGCAAAGAAAACAGAATTTGTTGCACTCAGCATTATGGGTAATAGCATTAGATACAGCAATAGCAATGTTAGCTGGAATCGCAATTTTCACTACTGTTTTTGCTCTGGGAGCCGATCCGGCAGGCGGAGCTGGTTTAATTTTCTTTATACTCCCTTCGATTTTCCCTCAGCTTGCTTATGGCTCCCTTTGGGGTTTTTTATTTTTTCTTTTATTATTTATGGCTGCACTCACATCTGCTATATCGATTTTAGAAGTAGTTACAGCGTATTTCATTGATCAAAAAGGATGGTCAAGACAGAGAGCCACCGTACAATTTGGATTTATTATTACTATTGTAGGAATATTTTGTTCATTATCACTGGGCGGTGGTATTAATATCACCGGTGCATTTGGAGAGTCCTTTTTTCTTGGATCTACATTTTTTGATGTAATGGATAATTTGTCATCAAAGTATATGCTTCCGATTGGTGGAATGTTAACAGCTGTTTTTGTTGTCAAAAAGTGGGGGGTAGCTAGTTTTCTAAAAGAAATTGGTGGAATAACCTCTGATACTAAAAAAGATAAGATTATCACAAGAATATTTTGTTATACCTCAGCAACCATTGTCGGATTTATAATATTAAATGAAATTATTTCTAAATTAACTGGAACTGCTTTAGTAGGTTAAATAAATGATCGTTTCTAGAATTTTTCCAATAGATTCAGAAAATTATAGAAAACTTTCAGTTCCTATATCCAAGATCTCTGATTATCTAAACCGATTTTCCCTAATGCAATTATTTGCAGTATGGTCATTAACAGTTTCTGGTATAAATATTTCTGAGGGCCTCATTCATAGATACGCCTATTGGAATTCATCAGATTGGTTGGATGGAGTATCTAAAATTATTCTAAGTTCAGTTTTTTTTCTTTTCGTTCTTAGGCGGCATAATTTATGGCTTGCGGGCATAAAGAGATTAGGCATTAAAGACATCATTACACATTCACTTTTAGCTCTTTTATTCATCCTTTTTGGAGGATTTGGAAAAATTAGTGACTATTTTTTATTTTTTATAAATACAATTCCTTATACGATCGGTTTTTTAGCTGGGCTCTTGGTTTTTCAATTTAAACTTCTGCTTGATAAAGAAAATAACGAATGGGTTGTTGAAGATTGGGATGGTAAACTTATTATCTTAATGACCTCCTGTGTTTTGTATATATTTTCAATTGTATCGGGGTTCTATTTGAACGACCCCGTGCTAAGTACAGTTGCTATGGTAAACTTACCTTTTTCTTTTGTTGCTCTTTTGTTTCCTAGCCATGTTAGGCACCTTCAACGTGCTCGTTTCTATCCAACAATGATATTTTGTCTCTTTTTATGTGTACGCGCCTCTTGGTTTATTTTACCACTTTTGTTACTGTTTTTTACATTTAGGACTGTAAATTATTTCAAGTACGGAATTGTTTATCCATCCTTCGGTGTGGATTGGGATGAATCCTCACAATTTAGCTAAAATGTATGATATAATAATTGTTGGAGCGGGACCCTCCGGTTGCTCAGCCGCTCTTTATGCAAATAAATTAGGCTTAAAATCTTTATTGGTTGACAAAGCAGTTTTCCCAAGGGATAAGGTTTGCGGAGATGCGTTATCAGGAAAAACTGTCAGGATCTTAAGAGATTTAAAATTATTGAATGAATTAGAAAGTTTAGATGGAGCAGGTATAAAAAGAATCACATTTGGCGGGCCTAATCATAACCAATTTGATGTATTTCTTAATGGATCAGAGCATAATGATTATGTAACAAAAGGGTATGTTATTCCTCGAATAATTTTTGATCATTTTCTGTTTCAAAAGGCAAGTGAAGTTTCAAAAACTATAGAAGGTTTTACTGTAAAAGATATCCTCAAAGACGATGGGAAAATTAGTGGAATTACAGGCGATACGGTTAAAAATAAGAACTTAAAATTTAAAGCACCATTAATACTTGGTGCTGATGGGCCCAATTCAATTATTGCAAGAAAGGTTGGATATTATGGAATGGACATGAAAAATACTGCCGTTGCCATTAGGTGCTATTATGAAGGCGTTGAGGGACTTAGCGATCAAATCGAATTGCATTATTTAAAAGAAATCAACCCAGGTTATTTATGGGTTTTTCCTGCTGGTGGCGATAAAGCTAATGTTGGTTTAGGGTTAAGCAAAGATGCAGCTAAAAAAGAAAGTAAAAATTTAAGACAGGTAATGAACGATATTTTATTGTCAAAAAAATTTAAAAGAAGATTTAAAAATGCTAAACCATTAGAGAAACCAATTGGATGGAATCTGCCACTAGGTCGCATACAACGGAAAAACTATGGAGATGGGTTTCTCCTTCTAGGAGACGCAGCTGGACTTGTGGATCCTTTTACTGGAGAGGGGATTGGAAATGGAATGTTGTCAGGAAAATATGCTGTCCAAGTTGCCCAAAAGGCTCATAAGAGCAATGATTTTTCTGAATCAATACTCTCCGAATATGATAAATTAATATGGGGGGATATTGGGGGTGAATTAAGGACAAGTACCAAATTGGCAGATTTAGCAAAATCAGAATTCATGCTCAATTTTGTAATATCAAGAGCGTCAAGAAATAAAACTGTACGGGACATTATTTCAGGTATGCTATCGCAAGAAATATCTAAAGATGAGTTATCTAGGCCAAGTTTTTACTTTAAAATTTTATTTTCCTAAAAATGGATAAAAAAGAGCTACTATCAGTTCTGAACTTATCAAGTTTTGTTTCTTTAGATTTTGAGACTACTGGATTGAATTCTGAAGAAGATCGCATAATTGAAGTAGCTGCTTTACGTTTTAAAGATGGTGAAATTCATGAGCGCTTCACTACTTTAGTAAACCCCATGAAACATATTTCAACTATGATTACCAATATAACGGGTATAACCAATGATATGGTTAAAGAAAAGCCCGTTGAAAAAGATATAATAAAAGATCTTTTGTCTTTTTTAAAAAATGATCCGCTTGTTGCGCATAATATTCAATTTGATATTAGATTTTTGAATTCTTTATGCAAAAGGAATAATTCTCTTGAAGTAAAAAATTCAATATACGATACTCTTCAGCTTGCAAGGACAGTTTGTTTTGACCAGCCAGTATTTAATCTTTCAAGTTTATCTGAATTATTTGGATTATCTACGGAAGGAACTCATCGTGCGGAAAAAGATACAGAAAATTGTGGCTTAATCTTTATAAAGTTAATTGAAATCATATCAGACCAAAGTCTTGAGATAATATCCAAAATTCAAAGTTTTATAAAAGATTCAGAACTTCCAAATTCAAAACTCTATGATGACCTAGCAAAACAACTTTCAATTAGTGGATCAATGGAATACAAAGGAAAGGCCACTCAATATGCGTATAACCTAAAATCAAATAGATTTAAATATAAAGGCTCGAATAAAGGAAAAGAACTAAGTGCAGAAAATATATTCGGTCCTAATGGTCTTCTTAAAAACGAACTCGAAAATTTTGAATATAGAAAAAATCAGGTATCATATGCTGAAGATTCAGAAAAAGTATTAAATGGCGAGTCTGGGATCAGTTTGATAGAGGCGGGAACTGGGCTTGGTAAAACTATGGCTTACTTATTTGGTGCATTCAAAAAATCAATTGATAACAAGGAAGATGGACCAACTATAATTTCATGTAATACAAAACATTTGCAAGATCAATTATTCTATAAGGATTTACCTCATCTTGCTAGAGGGATGAATATTCCCATTGATGCAATGATGGTTAAGGGAAGGAAAAATTACCTATGTAAAACTAGGTTTGATTGGGTGGTTTCAGATCCTTCGATAATTGAAAAAAATGATTTAGAAGCTTTGATTCCTGTAATGTTCTGGCTTTTTCACACCAAAACTGGAGATGTTTCTGAGTGTTCTGGATTTTTTAATTCAAGGAGAACTTGGTTACTATCATCTTTCTGCAGCGAATCTGGATTCTGTACAAGCGGAATTTGTGATTCAAGCAAAGGATGTTATTATGGTCCACTAAGACAGGCTCTGTACAAAGCAAGCACTATTATAGTGAACCATTCGTTGTTGATGACCGAGATTGAAGGGCCTGGTTTTTTCCCTGAATTTAATTCAGTAATTATTGATGAGGCTCACAATTTAGTTAAATCTGCTTATGAACAATTTAAAATTGAATGGACTGAAAAAGGTGTTTTAATGCAACTTCAAAACATTGATCCTTCCCACCCAAGATCATTGAGATGGAATCAAATTATTGAAAAAATCTCTGAAAAACACCCAAGCCTACACAAACATAGGGATAGATTAAAATCTATTGTATCAAATGGAATGAAATCTTTAAGTAATCTGATGCGCGCATTAGCTGAGGAAAATGCTCATTCCTTTCAGATGGGTAAGGAATATCAAGAGAAACCAATTGTGAGAAATATTGTAAAATTATACGCTCCTGTAAATGGTGAACTGATTATCTTTAAAAATAACTTACAAGATTTGATGATTGTCCTTACCGAAATCAGAGCAATTATTTTAGAATTAGATTCAACTCAAGATAAATATCCCACAATACATCCAATAATGGGTCGCAACATTGATATAGTAACTAAAATCAAACAATCCTTAATGATATTAACCGAAAAACAAGAGCATGATTGGGTCTATTGGCTAGAAGGTAATTATAAACCAAGAGATATAAGCAAAGATCAACTTGAAATCGCGTTGTGTGCCTCAATAATTGATATAGGTAAAGTTTTTGGAAATAAATTTTTCAAAAATCTAAAACACTGCTTATTAACATCTGCAACTTTAAAAATAAATGGTTCTTTTGATTACTTTTTATCTAGAATGGGATTGCTCGATAAAGTCGATGTTAAAACTGCAGATTATATTAGCCCTTTTCATTATGGTCAACAAGTTAGGTATCATCAATATGCGGGCAATGCAGACCCATCAAAAAACCCTAAATACATTGGAGATTTAGTCTACTTTCTTCATCATAAATTCGGAAAACGCATGATGGTTCTATTTACTTCAAGAAAATTATTATCAGACACAACAGATTATATAAAAAGTATGCAACAAGGAAAAAATTTACCATTATTTGCACAAATTAAAGGTGCATCACGGCCAGGTATTATAAATGGGATGCATAGATACTCAAATGGAATTCTATTTGGCACTAATAGCTTCTGGGAGGGTGTAGATTTGCCTGGAGATCTTCTTGAAATCCTTATTTTAGTAAAACTTCCTTTTGATGTTCCAACCGATCCATTAATAAAATCTTATTCAGAGTATATTTATCGTAATGGAGGAAATAGCTTCATTGAGTTTACTGTTCCTGAATGTGTTATAAAGTTTAGGCAGGGATTTGGTAGACTTATCAGGAGCACTAGTGATGAGGGTAGGTTCATATGTTTAGATAACAGAATTATTACAAAAAGATATGGAGGAGCATTTGTTAAATCCTTACCAATGGAAATGGAGCCTTTTTCAGAATTTGATTCAATTAATTGATAATATTTTAATTTTACATTTATTTGAATGCTCTGTCTATCTTTTATAAATTGTTACATGAAATCGTTTATTAAAATTTTTGATTACTTTCAAATAAAATTTTCAAAAAATGAATTACTCTGTCTAATTAAATTTATAAATCATGAATAACCGGCCTCCATTTAAAGATGCGCTAACATTTGACGATGTACTTTTAGTTCCAAAATACTCAGAAGTATTACCAAATGAAGTAGATCTAAAAACAAGGCTAACCAAGGATATTGCTCTAAATATCCCAATAATTAGTGCGGCAATGGATACCGTCACAGAAAGTGAAATGGCAATAGCGCTGGCGCGTGCAGGTGGGTTAGGTGTAATACATAAAAACCTATCAATCAGAAATCAGGCAGCTATGGTAGACCGGGTTAAAAGATCAGAAAGTGGAATGATTATTAATCCAGTGACGATTGATGTTTTAAGTTCAATTTCTGAAGCAAAAAAGTTAATGGCTAAATTTAAAATAAGTGGCCTTCCAGTTGTAAAAAATGACAAACTAGTTGGAATTATTACTAATCGAGATATAAGATTTCATGTTGACGAAACCTTGCCTGTTTCATCACAAATGACCTCAGAGGGGTTAGTGTCAGTGCCAACTGGGACTTCTCTAGATAAGGCAAAAGAAATTCTTCAAAAGCATCGAATTGAAAAATTATTGGTTATTGATAATAATGGAAACTTAACTGGGCTCATTACTGTTAAAGATATTCAAAAAAAAGAGGATTATCCAAACGCATGCAAGGATGAAAAAGGAAGACTGAGAGTTGGAGCGGCAATTGGTGTTTCTAAAGAAAGCATGGAAAGAGCAAGTGCATTATCTGACGCCGATTCAGATGCTATTTTTATAGACACGGCCCATGGACATTCAAAAGGGGTACTTAATCTTGTATCAAGAATAAAAACTAATTTTCCCGGCCTTGCTGTTATTGCAGGAAATGTTGCAACAAGTGAAGGCGCTAAAGCATTAATCGATTCTGGAGTTGATTGCGTAAAGGTTGGAATAGGAGCAGGTGCAAGTTGCACTACAAGAGTAATTGCTGGAGTAGGGGTCCCTCAATTGACAGCTATAATGGATGGCGTAGATGCTGCCAAGATTAGTGGAATTCCCGTTATTGCAGATGGCGGTTTAAGATACAGCGGAGATATTTCAAAAGCATTAGCTGCCGGTGCAGATTCAGTTATGCTAGGAAGCCTTTTAGCTGGTATGGAGGAAAGTCCTGGAGAATTTATTCTTTATGAAGGCCGCCAATATAAATCATATCGTGGAATGGGTTCATTAGGTGCAATGAAAAGTGGTAGTGAAGATCGATATTTCCAAGAGGGGACAGAAGCAACCAAGCTAGTTCCTGAGGGAATTGAAGGTATCGTTCCATATAGAGGGCATGTATCTAATACAATACATCAATTGTTAGGGGGTATTAGAGCATCAATGGGCTACTGTGGTTCTAGAAATATATCGTTATTTACACAGAATTCTAGCTTCATCAAAATTAGCAGCGCGGGAACAAAAGAAAACCATCCTCATGAAGTAAGAATCGTTAAGGAAGCTCCAAATTACCAAGTACCTGACAAGTAAATTTTTCGATATTTGATAAAACTAATTTTTAATTTAATGAATTGACATGGCGCGTAATCTGTGATTTTCTTCTTGCGCCTGTGTTTAGGTGTATGAGTTTGCACTTTACTGATTTATCAATTATGCTTACGGCTAGAGGATACAATTCTTTAGCTTCTTTTTTAGATGTTGTTTGAAGAATCTTTTTTATATGAGTACGAAGAGAGGACATGTTTGTAATGTTCCTTGCGCGCCTTTTCTTATCTTGACGTTGTCTTTTTATTTGCTGGGGATGTCTATCCATTTTTATACAATTCCTTAATAATTGGGAACTTAAATTACTATGTGGTTAAAACTTAGGTCAATGCAAGCTTATTAAGCTAAACAATTATACTGATTATATGGAAATATTAGGCTACTTAAAAAACATTTCTATTTTCTCTGAATTAAAAGATCATGATCTTAAATTAATTTTTGAAAAAATGATCCTGCGCTCATATTCAAAAGGTGAGCTAATTGTTCTTGAAGAGACAATTGGCGAAAAGTGTTATTTTATCTTTGAAGGGAGCGTAAAAATAACTCGCTCCAATAAAAATGGAAGAGAAGTTATTTTAGCTATATTAAATGCTGGGGAGTTTTTTGGCGAAATGTCTCTCCTGGATGGAGAAACCCGATCTGCTAATGTTTTTTCGCAAGAAGATACGCAGGTGTCAGTACTATCTCGCGATGATTTTTTATCAATATTAGAGGAATATCCAAAAGTAAGTATTGAATTACTTAGAGAGTTGACCTCGAGATTAAGAAAAAGTGATGAACAAATAGCTAGTTTAACACTTAGTGATGCAGAGAAAAGAATAGGCCGGTGCATAATACGTTTAGCAGATGAGCAAGGAACAATAAAAAAAGGACAAGTGACAATAAAAAAATTACCATATCAGCATGACATTGCTAATATGGCAGGCACTTCAAGAGAAACAGTTTCGAGGGCATTAGTACTTTTTGAACAAAGCGGTTTAATCGTACGCGAAGGTAGAAATCTAGGAATCATGGATTTTGTCACTTTTAAAAGAGAATTCGACTAGTGAAAAGCGTTTTGACAATCTGTAATAAAACAAAAAATTCGTTTCAACTTAAAATTTTAATGGGATGTTAATTATAAAATGAATCACGGGGTTGGTGAGATGGGGTTTTTAGAGCATCTTGAAGAGTTGAGATGGAGAATTATTAAGTCACTTACAGCGATAATTATAGGAACAGCAGTCTCCTTTGGCTTTATAAATGACATTCTAAGTTTTTTACTTGAGCCTACACAAAAAACTTCAACCATTATCGATTTGCAAGTTCTCTCAGTTCAAGGTATGTTTTTGATAAAATGGTTTATCGCTCTTGGCGCAGGGTTTATACTTGTGATTCCTATTATAATATATCAAATATGGAAATTTATATCACCTGGTTTAAAGATTAGTGAGAAACGGTATGCAATACCCGTAATATTATTTTCTAGTACTTCTTTTTTCATTGGTATTAGTTTTGGATATTTAGTCATTGTTCCGTTTTCTTTAGAATTCTTTAGTGGTATGGGATCTGGTTTGGTAGAAAATAATTTTTCTATTAATTATTATTTTAGTTTTCTTTTTTGGTTACTTTTAGGAACTGGACTTGTGTTTCAACTACCAGTGGTTTCCTTATTATTTTCAGGAATAGGTCTACTGACCCCACCATTTATGAGACATTACAGGAGACATTCTTTAGTAACAATATTTATTATTTCCTCCTTTATTACGCCCCCTGATCCAGTTTCTATGCTAATTATGGCTTTTCCTTTAATTATGCTATATGAGATAAGCATAGGAATATCATGGTTGGTAAATTCTCGTCGCAAACCAGTTTGATAACTTATAATTAATTAAAGTAATTTCTGTTAATACACACGTGAATACAATTACACTAAAAAATATAATTGAGCCCATTGATGGTGATATAAAGATTTTCCAAAATGAATTTGAGAGTGCATTGAAATCTGATGTTCGCTTAATTAATTCTATATCCAAATACATGCTCCGTAATCGTGGAAAAAATATTCGCCCAATACTTACGATTTTATCATCACGTCTTGTCGGTGAGCCTTCACCCAATAGTTATCGTGCTGCAGCAATGATGGAACTTTTACATGTTGCTACATTAATTCATGATGATGTTGTAGATGATGGCACACTTAGAAGAGGCAGAGCCTCAATAAATAGAATATGGAAAAACAAGATATCTGTATTGATGGGTGATTTTATTCTAAGTCGAGCTCTAATAAATATGATTGGGATTAGGGATTTTGATGCTCTTGAAATAATTTCATCAACTGCAGAAAAGTTGAGCTCGGGAGAGATTCTCCAAATTGAAAAAAGCATCATAGGTAGAATGACTGAGGAAATTTATTATCAAATGATAAGTCAAAAAACTGCTTCCTTGATTGCAACAAGTTGTGAGCTTGGCGCTATTACCACAACCAAAAATAAAAAAGATCGATCCCTAATGAAAGATTATGGACACAATCTAGGCATGGCATTTCAAATTAAAGATGATTTGTTTGACTTGGTAGGCAGTGAAAATGACACGGGTAAAAATGGGGGAGCTGATGTAAAAAAGAACATGATTACTCTTCCTCTTATCTATTGTTGGGATAATTTACCAAGGCGTGAAATAAATGATTTGAAAAAGCTCCTATCAAAAAAAAGAAAAACAAAAAAAGTTCTTGAACAAATTAAATACTTAGTTGACTCCGCAGGGGGTATCAGTTACGCGAATATGAAGCTTAGCGAGTTTTCTAATAAAGCAACAAATGCAATATCTAACTATCCAGACTCCAAAATAAAAAAATCCCTCACAGATCTAGTTTCCTTTAATCTATTTCGAACAAGATGAATAATGGAAAATCCTCATAGGATTCTGATAATTCGGTTTAGCTCAATCGGTGATATTATTTTAACTACTTCACCCTTAGTAACTATTCGAAATTCATATCCAGACTCTGAAATAACATTTTTGACTCTCGAGGATTTTGCATCTTTACTTGAATTTCATCCATGTATTGACCGCATAATTAAGATCAGTAGAAAACAATCTTTTAAATATCATAATCAAATTGCAAAACACCTAAAAAAATGTAACTTTGATATGGTCTTTGATTTACATAATTCTATTCGCTCTAAATTTTTATCTAAAGCTGCTTCCAGAAAAATATTTACAATAAAAAAGCCAAGATGGAAAAGGTGGCTTTTGTTCCAATTTCATTATAATGTTTTCCCGGAAAATTTCAGTGTGCGAAGGATGTATCACAATGCGCTCATTGATATTTGGAAAAATAATGAAAAAATACCCAATACGGGACTTACTCTATTAAGCTCAGAAAAAGATTCTGCAAAACTGTTTCTGAAAAATCTAGGTGTAAGCGATCAATACATAGTTATAGTCCCTGGAGCTGCATGGCCAAATAAAATATGGCCAGTTGAAAAATATGTAGATCTTATTAATAAAATAAAAACTAACATGCAAGTTGATACTGTTTTAATTGGTGGAAAAAATGATCACATCTGCTATGAAATAAATAGGACATCAAGAATGACTTTTAATATTGCTGGCAGAACATCAAAAAGACAAAGTCTAGCAGTTATGTCATTAGCGATACACGTAGTTGGTAGCGACACTGGAATGGTTCATGCTGCCGAGGCAATCGGAATTTCGGCGACAATGATTCTTGGACCAACGTCAAAAGAAACGGGTGCTGGTACATATTTAAAAGCGTCAAGCAATATAGAACAAAGTGATTTATGGTGTAGGCCATGTTCACAGAATGGAAAGTTAAAATGTTTTCGTTCAAAGCAGTTTTGTATGGAAGAAATTGAAGTCCAAAAAGTATATAATTCCTTTTTTAGAACATAGAGCATAATGGCATTCTGGTTTCTATTATATAATATAATCTTTTACCCAGCTCTTGTTTTTATTTATTTAATTATTTCCTTCACCAACAAAAAGGTTAGAGAAGGGTTCTATGGTAAAATGCGATCAAAGCGTTTAATATGTGAATTGTTCAAAATTAAAAATGTCAATTCAGAAATATTTTGGTTTCATGCAGCAAGCCTAGGTGAGTTCCAGCAAGTTAAACCTGTTATAGAAAACTTTAAAAAAAAAAATGCCGGAGAGTACTATTTTAGTAAGCTTTTTCTCCCCATCTGGGTATAATTATGCCTCATCTAAAGCAATAGATTTCAAGGTATATATGCCTTTTGACTTTCTTTGGACTGTTTATACAGTTTTAAATGCTATTAAACCAAAAAAAATAATTTTTGCAACCTACGATATCTGGCCTAATCTAATTTGGGTAGCTAAATGGAAAAATATTCACACCAATTTATTTTCGGCTCAGCTTCATAATGAATCTTACAAATTGAAATTTATTTTTCGGAAATTTTATAAAATATTGTATGGTTCTCTGTCTTCTATTTACGCAACAAGTATAACTGACCTCACCAATATAAAAAAAATAACTACCTTCCGGGATCCCTCTTGCTACAAAACATTAGGGAATCCTAGATTTGATAGCCTAATTGTAACGAGTAGAGACTTAAGCTATAAAGCAGAAACAAATATTAAAAGGAGGCCAAAAAGACTAATTCTTGGTAGTATGCATAATTCGGATGACAAGGTTACTTTAAGCATTATTTTCGAATTACTTAGAAAGCATTCAGATTTAAAAATACTCTACGCTCCTCATGAGCCTGAGAAAAGGATTGTAAGAAAGCATCGAAATAACTTTAAAAACGCTGGGTATGATACTTTTGTACTAAAGGATAAAAATATTTCAAAATTACCCGATAATAGAGTTGTTATTTTGGGAACGGTGGGCGCTCTGCATAAACTATATTGGTTTAGTAGTTTTAGTTATATTGGAGGTGGTTTCTCATCCGGAATTCACAATATAATGGAACCTGCAATTGCAAAACTTCCAATAATCTTTGGGCCAAATTATAAAAAGTTCCCAGAGGCGATAGAATTAATTCGTCTTGGAGGTGCTTTTCCTATAAGTGGAGCTTTTGAGTTTAGAAAATTTTGCGAGATGCTATTAAATGATAGGTTTCAACTTGAAAAAAGTAGTCTGGCTTCAGAAGCACTGATCCAAAATAATTTAGGCGCATCAAAAGAAATTGTTAGAGGCCTTATTGAAGACTGATTTAGCGTTTAAGATAAATTTCCATAAATTTCAAAATGGAGGAAAGAGTTTTTCTTTTAATGAAGGTATTTATGTTATCTTTGGTGAAGGTGGTGTAGGCAAGACTTCATTGTTAAAATCCATAGCGGGTGAAGAAATAGTTGATAAAAATTTCATAGTTACAGAAATTAAATCTTCAGGGGGTTTCTATATTATAAATCAAAACCCAGATGACCAGATTTTTTGTAGCACCGTCCAGGGAGAGTTTTCTTTTACTCCTGAATGTTATGGAATGAAGCCAGCAGATATTGGAAAAGTGATAAAAAAAGGATTTGAAATATTTCCTTTTAAAGTAGATCCCAAGCTAAACCCATCCTTTCTTTCGGGGGGAGAGAAAGAAATGCTCAACCTCATTTCGACTATACAGATTAATGTAAAAACTATTTTGATTGATGATGGACTTTCTTTCCTCTCTGATGAAAACAAAACAAAAATTATAGAAATTTTATCTAAGTGGTCAAAAGAGAAAAAAAAAATAATCCTTTGGGCCACGTCCGAAATTCAAGATTTAAAGTTTTCAAAAAATAAATTGTGTTTAGAATTATCTAAACTCAGTTACCTAAAACAAATTCCCAAAGTAAATTATAAAACCATCATTCCTAAGCCAGGATATTTAAGCTTAGAGGGAAAACATATTTCATTTAATTATAATAGAAATATCATTCTTGATAACTTTTGTCTGAATATTAAGAATTGTAGATCGCTTGGAATAACAGGGGAAAATGGTGTCGGGAAAACAACAATTGCTAAACTTTTCTCTAAGCTGTTAAAGCCTAAAAGTGGTGTAATAAATATTACAATTAATGGTCAAAAGGTTTCATCTATTGGTTATTTTGATCAATTTCCAGAAAAGTTATTGCAGTACAGGACTATTGATGAATTAGTAAATAAAATGATAAAAAATAAGATATTTGACCCAAAAATCTTCTCAACATTTAAAGAGCGTCTTTATCAATTTCAAATTATTTGGAACCTTATAAGAAAAAAAAGAGCTATGGATATTTCTTGGGTTACGCTTCGCTTGCTAATCTTAGTAATTATGACTCACTGTAATTATAAGTTATTAGTATTGGATGAGCCTACTTTTGGTTTAGGTATGGAACAAAAACTTATCTTAAGGTCTTACCTTAATGAAAGCATGGTTTCAAAACATTTAATTATAGTCTCCCATGATTCTGATTTTGTCAATTCTATTTGCGATCAAACTTTAAATGTGGACTCAAGGTTAATGAATAGTAAAAATAATTTTGAAGCTAATGGTGGCTGAATTAAAATCTCCAGGTTTAACTGAAAATCCAAATCGTGTATTAACCCTGGCAAATTTAATCAGCCTATCTAGAGGGCTCTCAACGATTCCTATCATTTACGCGCTCAGTAAACCTGAATGGAACTGGATAGCGGCAATATTGATTATTATAGCTACTCTCTCAGATTCTTTAGATGGTTATTTTGCCCGGCGTGCAGGTGAAGTTACGCACATAGGAAAATGGATAGATCCTTTAGCTGATTTTGTCTTAACCGTATCCGTAATGCTATATCTGTCTATTGATAATAGGTTTCCATTTTGGTATTTCTTATTTTATACCGCAAGACATGCGTTGATTGCTGGATTAGCTATATATTTTTTAAACTATGGGATAAAAGTTCTAAATTCAAATTTATGGGGGAAATGGGCGGCAAGTATTACTGCACTGACTGTTTTTTTACATATTTTTGAATTCTCATCACTACCTTGGCTCAGAACTTCGTCTTTATACTCCGGATCTATTCTTCTTATAATAAGTATGGTTAAATATCTAAAAGATTGTCACTTAGCATTTACGAATTTTTATGTTAAGTAAAATTTTTGATATACTAGGTAAGACAAGATCGGGGTTGCTTGAAACTTTTAATAGTTTAGCAGGAAAAACCCAGGATAAACATATTCTTGAAAAATTAGAGGAGCAATTACTCCTTGCTGACATAGGAATTGAAATAGTTGAATCTGTGATTGATGTTGTAAAATATAATAGCAGTGTTAATCTGGTAATAAGAGTTAAGGATCATCTTTTGAAAATATTACCAAAAAAATATACTCCTTTTAAATTTTCTACTCCAACCGTGATACTTATGGTAGGGGTAAATGGTACTGGAAAGACAACTAGCTGTGCAAAACTTGCAAAATATTACAAAGCAAAAGGTCAAAAGGTAATGCTCATAGCTGCTGATACCTACAGAGCAGCAGCGGTGGAGCAATTAAAATTTTGGGCACGACAACTTGACTGTGATTTTATTTATAATGATTCAGCAAAGGAGCCAAGTTCTGTATTATTTGATGGTTTAAGCTCTGCTCAAGCAAAACATTCAGATTTAATAATCGTTGATACAGCTGGGAGGCTACATACTTACGATAACTTAATGAGCGAACTTGAAAAGTTGCACCGAATTATCTTAAAAAGATTTACAGATTTTGATTTAATGAACTTAATCACAATTGATGCTAGTCTTGGCCAGAACAGTTTGGCTCAAGCTAAGCAGTTTTCCAAACATATTGATATTAATGGTATCGTCTTAACAAAACTTGATGGAACTGCAAAGGGAGGCATAATTTTTCCTCTTTATAAAGAACTAAATCTTCCGGTAAATTTTATATGTGTTGGGGAAAAAATTAATGACATTGAGAATTTTGATCCAAATTTATATTTAGACGCTTTGCTGGGAGAAAATAATGAAACATGAAAACAAAAGACTTCATCTTATAAGCTTGGGTTGCGCGAAAAACCTTGTTGACTCAGAAATATTACTTGGTGGAATAAAGAGCTCTGGTTTATCAATCACAAATAAACCAAAAAGCGCTGATACTATTATAATAAACACTTGTGGATTTTTAGATATCGCAAGAGAAGAATCGATTAATACTATACTCGATGCTGCAGAATTAAAAAAAACAGGTAAACTTAGAAAATTGGTAGTTATGGGCTGCCTTAGTCAAAGATACCCGAATGAAATTTTAGAGGAAATACCAGAGATAGATGGGATCTTTGGGAGTAATGATCACCATCAAATAATTTCTTTTTTAATTGGAAAAGACTTTAGTAGAGATGATCCATTATTCTATAGATCATTAATGACGCCATCACATTATGGATACATTAAAATTGCCGAAGGATGCGATAACGGATGTTCTTTTTGCAGCATTCCCCTAATGAGGGGGTTGCAAAAAAGCAGAACAATTCCTGATATAGTGAATGAAGCTGAAATGATGATAGACAATGGTGTGAGAGAATTATTAGTTATAGCTCAAGACACAACTTCTTATGGTTGGGACCTTAAAGAGAAAGTATACCTTAGCGATCTGCTCTACGAGCTAAATAATCTTAAGGGATTAGAATGGATAAGAATTCATTATGCGCATCCTGCGCATTTATCAAAAAAAATAATTAACTCAATCTCGCAATGTGAAAAAGTTTGTAAATACCTGGATATGCCCATACAGCATGCCTCAGATGCAATATTAAAATCAATGCGAAGAGGCTTAAATCAACAAGGCATAAGAGAAAGAATTTTAAGATTAAGAAACCTTGTTCCAGATTTAGCACTCAGAACAACATTGATTGTAGGATATCCGGGTGAGACAGAGAGTGAATATTTTGAATTAAAGAATTTTGTTGAAGAAATAAAATTTGATCGGCTAGGAATATTTACATATTCTGAGGAAGAAGGTACTTCAGCATCAAGTCTTAAGGATAGTGTCCCACGAAACATAAAGGATCAACGGCTTAATGAGTTACAAGAAATTCAATATGAAATCAGCTTATCTAAAAATGAATCATTTATTGGAAAATCTCTAAAAGTTCTTGTGGATAAAACAGGCGAAAATATCAGTTTCGGAAGAAGCCAATTTGATTCCCCTGAAATTGATAATATCGTTCACATTAAAGAGAAAGCAGAGAGAGGAACTTTTGTAAACGTGCATATAGAATCTGCCAATGAATATGAGTTAATTGGCTCAATAAAACCTTAAGGATTATTAATTTACCAGAGTATTATCAAAGGCTAAATCCTTTTTTTTCCATCCATTGGTTGTTCGGAAACTTTGTCATATAATTTCTAATTCCATCAGCTAGGATTGCCAGACAATTTTTATTCTCTCCAAGAATTTTTGCTGCCTTTAGAGTACCAACCATGGTGGCACCACAAGAACCTCCGCAAAGTAAGCCTTCCTCCTTGATAAGTCGGCGTGCCATTAAAAAAGATTCTTCATCTTCTGTTTTGATGTAATCATCAATTATTGAGTTATCTAAAACTTCTGGGATAAAATCATATCCGATGCCTTCAACAAGGTATGAAGATATCTTAGTTCCTCCACCAAGTATTGATCCAACTGGGTCAACCCCAATTATCTTTATTTTTTTTATTGTTTCTTTCAGTTTTTTTGCAATACCTGTGATTGTTCCACCCGTTCCTACGCTTATCACTACCATATCTAAATCATCTCCGAAATCGTCTATTATTTCTTGAGCAGTATTGTTATAATGCGCGTTGGGATTAGATGGGTTAGAATATTGATCAAGTATGTGAGAGTTTGGCAACCTTTTCTGAAGTTTTTTTGCTACTTCAATATGACTCTCAGGGTCATTCCAAGCCGCTTCCGTTGGAGTTCGAATAATTTCCGCTCCAAGCGCCTCTAAAGTAATCTGTTTTTCTATACTCATTTTTTCCGGCATTGTAATAATGCATTTATAACCAAGAACTGCTGCGGCTAGCGCAAGACCTTGACCTGTATTACCGGATGTAGGTTCAATTAGAGTGTCACCTGGTTTTATGCGACCTGAATTTTCAGCATCTAAAACCATTTGGTATCCGATCCGATCTTTAACTGAACCACCTGGGTTAAAATATTCACATTTAGCATAAATATTACAGTCAAGATTCTGGCCTATTTTGTTTATTTTCACTACTGGTGTTGAACCAATAGTATCCAATATATTGTTATAAATCATAAAAATTCCTTGAAAAAGTTTTCTAATAACTTAATTTACTGGGAATAAATTACATGACAAGTTAAGGACTAAACACAGTAAAGATATTTTGAGTAACTCATCTAATAAGTTAACAGGGCCATTTCTCATCAATCTGCGAAACACCTTTAATGAAATTGCCGGCGCAGACAAACTGATTGATAGAGAAGAATTTCACAAGGGATTGGATATAAATGATCAAGGGATATCTGATCGTTTATTCGATATTTTTGATTCAGACGGAAATGGTTATATTGATTCGTTTGAATTTATGTCAGCAATTGAAGCGCTAATCAATGGAAGCGAAGAGGATAAGATTCGATTTGCATTTGACATTCATGATGTTGATGCGAATGGAATTATTGATAAAAGTGAACTTCGTGTGCTTATGGAGGAAAGTTTTTTAGAAAATGATCTTGATTTTGACGATTATCAGGTTGATTTTTTAGTTGATGAGTTTTTTAGGCGTGGAGATATCGATAATAGCGGTACAATCGATTTTGAGGAATTTTTAAAAATAGCAAGCGATTATCCTGATTTCATAACTGGTTTTGCAGTTAATCCGATTTCATGGCTTAATTCAGGTAAACCAAAAATAAATATTCAAGAAAATGATCAGAATAAAAAATCTAATAATAAATTGCAAGTCCAAGACCTAGGTCCTATCGAATGGTTACTAGTGCCCAGGATGATTTACATGTATAACATTGTTTTAAATCGTAAAAAAAATCGCAGTTTCGTTGAATTGGTGGCTATTCATCTTTTACCTTCAAGAGTATTAGAATTGGTAATAAAACCTTCAGAAAACTTTATGTATACTCCTGGTGATTATCTTTATCTAAATAGTCCCCCAATATCTAAAATAAAATGGTATCCATTCACCATAATTCGTAAAGATTCAAATAGCAATTTAATTCTTCATGTGAAATCAAACAATAATTGGACATCGAAACTTTATGATGAGATAATTAGTGCAATTCAAACGTCAAATAATGTCAAATGGCCTATTAAAATTGATGGTCCGTACGGGTCCTCAACAAACCGCATTCTTCGGTCTGAAACTCCTGTTCTTGTTGGCGCAGGACATGGCGTAACAAAACTTGCACCTATTTTACAAGATATCTCCATTCGGTACAGAAGCGAAGACCAAGAACTTGCAATAGATAAAATTCACCTTTATTGGATGATTAAAGATGATATGTACTTTGAATGGTTTATTAAATTGCTTCAAGAAATTGAACTATACGGAGACACAAGGTTTTTCCATTACCATATGTATTTTATTGATAAACACCCATTAGATTTAAAGGATAAGCTTTTATATTTAAAAACAGACATTATGAAAGGAAAAACTGATATAACACTTCTTGATGGTCATGGTTTTAGAACTCATATTGGAATGCCAGACTGGAACAAAGAAATATCGCAAATAAAAAAAGGCGCAGGAACAAATAGGGTAGATTTTTTTTATTGTGGGCCAGGAAATCTTAAGGGCGATCTTCAAACAGAGTGCATTAAACAAAGTATACCGTTTAGCCAACGAAAATTCTGATATTGAAAAAGCTTTTAAAAAATAAAACCGCGCTGATAATTGGAAATGGATCAAGACTTGTTAAAACAATTGCTGGGGAATTTAGTGACCATGGAGCTCAAGTAGCTATCGGAACATATGAAATTGGCAAGAAGAAAATAAAATCATCTCCGGTATTAGAAGACATAAATTATAAAAATAGTCAAACAGAGAAATTCAATGAAACAGATATTTTTGATTACATAAAAAAATCAATTAAGTCACTAGATGTTTTTGTGAATGACCTGAGCTCCATTTTAGATCCAGATTTAAATCGAAAGCGTCCAAATGATTATTTTGGGAATCATGATTTAAGTCTTGAAAGAGTTTGCTGTTATATTAATAAATCTTCTGAAATGATGGCTGATAATGATAAAGGAGGCAGTATAATTACTATTCTGCCTACATTTAGTAATCTAGAATTTAAAGATGAAGAAAAAATCATTATTTTTAGAAGCGCTTTAGCAAGTTTGTCAAAACATTGGTCGTTGAATTTTGGCAAGAAAAATATACGTGTGAACGCCGTATCTCCAGGTTATATAAAGGATGAAAATTTTATCCAAGATAGCATGAAGGGTCAATTGGATGAAATAGTTTACCTCAAACGATTGGGCAGTATAAAAGAAGTCGTAAATGTAGTGACTTTTCTGGCAAGTGAAGACGCCAATTATGTAACTGGAAATGTAATTAAAGTTGATGGGGGGAGAATATCATAATGATTTTCAAAAAAAATGAGATTAAAAATAGATTTTCCGCAAGAGGATACTTTATCCTCTTGCAGAAATCGTATCATTTTATTTTATTTTTATTTCACGTTCTCTTGTTACAGACTCTTCTGATTTTGGAAGCAGGATTTCAAGAAATCCATTTTTAAAACTGGCAACAATTTTCTCCTCTTCGATAATACTTGGGATTTTGAATGTACGATGAAATTTTCCTGTTCTTCTTTCTCTATAGTGAAAAGTTCCGTTTTCAACTCCATCTTTTGAATCATAATTACTACTTAATGTCAATATGTTATTCTTGAGATTAATGGCAATATCATTTTTACTTATTCCAGGCAAATCAACCATTATATAAAATTCCGTATCATCCTCTTTAACATCAACCGGTGGTGTCCAGTAATCAGTTTGTTTATTTACATGGGTCCAATTATTATTTAACGTTGGACTGAATATATTGTATTCATCAAAAATTGATGTTCTTCGTGGTGACCATTTTATTAGTGTCATTACAAACTCCTATTTTTTATTAATTTAATCGATAACGGTTTATTGGATCAAAAATTATTCCATCTTAAAAAATATGATGTTATTACAAATAAAATGACAAAACGACATCAATAATACCATATAGAAATAAAAAAAAAGCCAAAATGGCAAATAAAAGACATTTGGGTCAAATAATAATATAACCTGGGTCATTGAAAGAGAAGTTATTTAAAGCCTAATTTCAATAGATAATTATTGTAAAAATTTAAAAATTAGAAAGTATAATGAAATCTGATATTAATTTAAAAAAACTTTTAGAAGCCGTAAACGTACCTGCCGATTGGGTAGGTATCCGCGAAGTGAGAGAGGTGCATACTCCCAGGATGATAAGAGATGGTTTCCCTGTCTCTAACGGAAAATTCTCAACTCATGGAGCGATGGTTGAGGTGTTGGTAAATGGTCAATTTGGATATTATGGGACCCCTGATTTATCCAGCAAGGGAATATCCTCTGCTGCAAAAAATGCATATGAACAAGCTGAAATTGCATCAAGACATTCGATATTTTCATTTGATGAAACTGCCAGGCCAAAGGCAACAGGAGAGTACCAATCTCCTTATGTTAAAGATGTAAACTCAACGTATGTTGGAGATCTGAACCAGATCCTGTTAGATTCCTGTAATTCTTTAAAGGTATCTGATAAAATCGTTTCTGCATCTTCACTCTGTCAAACTATAGACACATTTTTTCATTTTGTAAGCTCAAATGGTAGCGATATAGAACAAAAATTTTTAATGTTTGAATTTGATTTAAGAGCTACTGCAGCAGATGGGGCAAACCAGCAAACTAGAACATTTGGTGGCATGAGAGGTACTTGTAGGCAAGTTGGTATGGAATACTTTGATGAAAATGAAGTGATATTAAATTCAAAAAAGGTAGGAGAAGAAGCTTTAGAGCTTCTTTATGCAGAACAATGCCCAACAGGCAATATGGATATTATAATTGCGCCTGATCAAATGATGCTTCAGATACATGAAAGTATAGGTCATGCTCTAGAATTAGATCGAATACTTGGAGACGAAAGAAACTATGCTGGCTGGAGTTTTGTTAAACCTGAAGATTTTGGTTCTTTACAATATGGTTCTAAATTAATGAATATTACTTTTGATCCTACAGTAGATAGCGAGTTCGCATCTTACAAATTTGATGATGGCGGACTTGAAGCAAAACGAAAACATTTGATAAAAGATGGCTTATTAATTCGTGGACTTGGTGGAAAAGAAAGCCAAATAAGATCTGGCCTTAAAGGAGTTGCAAATTATAGATCTAGTGGTTGGAATCGAGCTCCAATTGATAGAATGGCTAATATAAATCTAGAGCCAGGAGATTCATCTTTTGACCATCTTGTTTCACAAGTGGATTATGGAGTTTATATGGAGAGTAATAGATCATGGTCCATAGATGATTATCGAAATAAATTCCAATTTGGGTGTGAGTATGGGAAACTTATTGAAAATGGGAAAATAACAAAAACCTTAAAAAACCCTAATTACAGAGGAATATCCAACCCATTTTGGAATCAATTGTCAGGGGTAGGAAATCAAGAGACATATGGGATTTATGGAACTCCTAATTGTGGTAAAGGTGAGCCTAATCAGGTAATTCGTGTTGGTCATGCATCACCTCCATGTCTTTTTAAAAATATAGAAGTATTTGGGGGCTCCTAATGGAAAAAATATTTAACAAATTGAGCGATGAACTTTTTAATAATTTAGAAAAAGAAGAGTACCTTATCTTATTTTTTGAAGGAGAAAATAGTCAGTTTATTCGGTTCAATGTAGGATCTATAAGGCAGACAGGTCTTGTAGATGATGCTAGCCTAATGATGAAGTATATATGCGCTGGTAAATCATGCCAAGGTAGCTATTCTATCACAGGAAATTTTGACCTTGACCTGAAACGAGGATTTGAAGAAATTGTGAGGTTAAGAGAGGAGGCCAAGAGCCTTCCTATTGATCCTTTTGTCGTAATACCAGATAATTTAGGTTCAACTAGAGAAATCAAGAAAACAAATGGACTAAAAAATAAAGATACAGTCGATGCGCTTTTACCATCAATTTCTAATCTTGATTTTGTTGGTATATGGGCTAGCGGAAAAGTTTGTAGGGGAAATTCCAATAATTTGGGTCAGAGACATTGGTTTGAAACAGATTCTTTCAGTCTTGATTATTCACTAGTTACACCAAAACATCAGATGGTAAAAGGAACTTTTACAGGAAATAATTGGGATCAAAATCAATACGAAGCCTATATTGATGGATCTAGAAAAAAATTACAATTGATGAAAAGAAAACCAATTAAAGTGAAAACAGGGAGATACAGAACATGGTTTGAATCCGCTGCGGTTGCTGATCTTTTAGGCATGTTCTCTTGGAATGGAATCAGCGAAGCCTCCTTGCAACAAGGCTGTAGTGGGTTTGGTAGAATGAGATATCAAGATGTAGAATTATCTGATAAGTTTAGCGTTACTGAAGATTTCACAAGCGGATTGTGTCCAAAATTTAATTCAAATGGTGAAATATCTAATGAAACGTTAGATCTTATTGATAAGGGACGCTTGAAAAACACCTTAATAAGCACCCGTTCTGCCAAAGAATATAATCTCAAATCTAATTTTGCAGAGTCCGGTGAGTTTATGCGCTCTCCAAGTATGGCAACAGGGAATTTAGAACGTGAAAAGATTCTTAAAAATTTAGGTACAGGTCTATATCTTTCTAATATTCATTATTTGAATTGGAGCGATAATCCTGGCGGAAGAATCACAGGTCTTACCCGCTACGCATGTTTTTGGGTTGAAGGAGGTGAAATTAAGGCACCTATTGAGACTATGCGCTTTGATGATTCATTCTATAAATTTTTTGGTGATAATCTTATTGACATCGAGGATAAAGCAAGCATTAATCCAGAAGTTGGTACCTATGGTGGACGTTCGCTTAGTGCAACAAAATGTCCTGGCATTCTAGTTGATAATTTTACATTGACGCTGTAGTAATATTAATGGAAGTTTTTGGTATCCTATTATTTTTTACCGGATTCTCTCTTGGTTGTGCTTTGGTATTCCTCCTCAAAAATAAAGAGTTAACTTCAATAAAAGAAAATCAAGAAGATTTAAAGACTGTTTTTGGAAACTTATCAAATGAAGCCCTCATTGAAAATCAGAAAAAATTCCTTGAGATTGCAGAGGATAAATTCTCTACATTAATGGGGAAATCAGATGAACAACTTGGTAGAAAAAAAGAGTTAATTGATTCCACTTTAAAGGAAATGAAATCTGATTTGAAAATTTTATCAGATAATACAATATCTTTAAAAGCTGAGATGGAAGAGTCAAGAAAACGGGTTGGCCAATTATCAGATACTACGTCCAAATTAAGAATGATTCTGTCAAGCTCTCAGGCTAGAGGGCAATGGGGAGAACGTTTGGTGAAAGACATATTAGACTTTATCGGCCTTGTAGAGGGCATTAATTACTCAAAACAATCACAATTACCTAATAGTACTCAGCGCCCCGATTTTACTTTCTTCTTGCCTGATAATACATCATTAAATATGGATGTTAAGTTTCCACTTACTCATTACGAAAACTATATTTCATCAAGTAATGAATCAGAAAGAAAATCTGAAAAAAAAGCTTTTCTCAATGATGTGCGTAATAGAATTAGAGAAGTTTCAAAAAGGTCATACATTAATCCTGAAGGGGGTACAGTTGACTATGTTTTACTTTTTATACCTAATGAGAGTGTTTACTCATTTTTAAACCAAGAAGATCTTTCGTTAATTGATTTCTCTCTAAAAAATAAAATTTTATTATGTTCTCCTATTACATTGTATGCAATTCTTTCATTAATAAGACAGGCAGTTTCTAATTTTTCGATGGAAAAAAAAGCAAGTGAGGTGCAAGAACTTGTTGGAGTCTTTCGCAAGCAATGGGATAATTTTATTTTGAAAGTTGATTCGATTGGGAAAACTTTGACCTCTTTAACAAACCATTATGAGGATTTAAAAGGACCTCGACTTAGAGCAGTGGAAAAACCAATGGAAAAAATAGAAGATTTGCAGTTAGGAAATTTTAATAATAAGGATATTGAGGCTTAGCATAAATTTTCCAGAATATACTTTATGTACTTAAACAATTATAAAACAATATCCCTTTTTTCAATATTTTCATTAGTTGGAGTATTCTCATGCGTTTCTCCTCCTGAAAATACAGATGGTCTTCTAGAGAATATCCCAGCAGTTATGAATGAAAGTGATTTTTTTTCATTATCAATATTGGGTGATTCATATACGGAAAACATACTATGGGATCTAAAATTTTCCGCTGAACCTGCTGATTTAGTGTTATCAACCCTTGTTTTAAAGGATATATCATTAAAAGAAACCGATTCTACATATTTCCAACTAATAAACGATAGGGGGGATACAATTATTAACTTAAAAATTCAGACAGAGTCCATTATTTCTGATGAAAATATGATTTCTGAAATTGGAATACCAAAATCTGCAAAATTTATAGGTGATAACTTTTCAGGTAGAATAGAGTATCAATTGATAAAAAAATAATTATTTTACATAGAGTAACTTACGAGTTTTTATTATTTTTTGATCTACTGAAAGAGTAGAAAAATAAATTCCTGTAGATTGAATTTTCCCAGAATTATTTTCCCCGAACCACTTTGTACTGTATTGACCTGGTATTAGTCTTGAATCAGAAAGCGTTTTTATAAGTTTACCATTTAGTGACCATATTTCAATTTTTATATTTTTTATTTTTGGAATAGAAAAAATTATCTCTGTCTCTGAGTTGAAAGGGTTTGGATAATTTTGGTTTAGTGTATAGCTATCAGGCAATGGTAAACTGGTAGAATAAACAGTGTTAGAGATATTTGATTCATTCCAATATCTATCTGCTACAGTAGAAAAATAGAGATATGTATTTGTTGTGTCATTAATGCCTTTTTGGTCAATAATTGGTAAGGGATTTTGAGTGAACTGAATATTGATAATATCGGCGTTATTAGGATTAGCATTAGGGTCTAGAGATCGATACGTTATTAGCCATACAGATTCATCAATTGCATTTATATAAGGTATAAGCTGAAATTGATCATTATTAAGTGTCGATAGTACAAGTGTTGGTGATGGAGGAGTTTGATTGG
>MDTB01141841.1_pt1 | contig 92574 bp, 110 predicted proteins | sample 811161 | NCBI WGS metagenome assembly MDTB01 (sample SAMN05326650, study PRJNA326480) | marine metagenome | isolation source: seawater | place: Mediterranean Sea | collected 2009
AATATTAGCAGAAAAGAGAGTTAATCCCCTTAAGATTTGCAATTTGGGATTTTCAGACCAAATTAATTTTTTTCTAAAAAAGATAAACATAAAAGGTAGTGTCCAAAAGACAGTGAAAAAATATCTTGCCCAAGTAATTTGAAAGAAAGATAGTTCAGCAGATAAATATTTAGCAATAGTGTCCATAAAAGGAAGGACTGCCCATGCAGACAAATTAAGAATTATTGCTCTCATTAAATAAAATATTTTAAAGCAAAAAATACAACGATAGGTAAAGTTATAAAAGATAATATGGTAGAAACAACTATCATACTTGCAATATTATCAACAATTTCTTTAGGAGAATAAATAGAACCAACTAAATAATTTAATACAGCACTTGGCATCGAGCATTGTATTAATAATACTCCTGCAGCATAACCTGTAAGATTAAAAATTTTAATAATTAAAAATCCAATAATAGGTCCAATTATAACTCTAGCTATAGAAGAAATTAGAGCTTTATTGAAAGAAAAAACTTTAAATCTTGTTAAAGCAATACCTAATGACATTAAAATCAAAAAAATAGTAGCATAGGTTAACATCATTGTTGTGTTAACAACAAAATTTGGTATTTCAACCTGAAAATAAAGAAATAAAACAGATATTATTATAGCATAAAAAGAAGGGCTTTTAGCAACTACATTAAAATCAAATTTTTTACTTGCTAAAAAAACTCCCAGGGTAAAATGAAACAATATTATTATAGAAGAAATAGCTCCAGCTACACCTAATCCTTCTGCTCCGTAAGCAAAAAGACATATAGGTAAACCCATATTTCCAGTATTTGGTAATATAAATGGTGGTAATTCCATAATGATATCTTTTTTTAATAAATACAGAAAAAATACCCCTACTATTGAAAACCCAATAATAGCTAAAAAATAATAACCAAAATAAGAATTAAAAATTTCAAAGGTAATACCTGTTGTTGTTACAGAGTAAAAAACTAGTGCAGGAGAACCAATATTAGCACCAAAGTTTGTTATAAACGTAGTATCTAAATTAGGATTTTTTTTCCCTAAATAATAACCAATACCAACAATAAAAAAAACTGGGAAAAGAACTTCAAATAATTTTATTAAAATATCCATTTAATAAATCTATATTGTCACTTTTAATTTTTTATTTAAATTTCTTTCAAATTCTAAAAGTCTTTTCCAAACAGATATTAATTCTACAATTGTAGACCAGCTTTTAACAAGATATTGTAACGACCCTTCTACTCTACCAAATGCTCTTGTTATTTGCTGGACAAAACCTAATGTAACAGCGCCAGTAACTATAGTAGGAGCTAAAGCTAAATATGGGACAATAACCATGCCTTGAAAATAGCTCCATTTAACTGCGTTAAAGTATAAATAATTAAAATAAGATCTAAAATGAATGCCTCTTACCCTATCATAAAGCTGTCCAATAGTTGGTGGGGCAGCTCTTATAGGGTCATCTTCTCCTAAAACAAGTTCTTTTCTATAGGCTGCTTCTTCTTTTTGAATATTGTATTCAATTCCTGGTAATTTAATACCCACAAGTGCTAATAATAATGTTCCACCTAAAGCTGAGATAATTGCGACCCAAACAAGAGCATGATCAACCTCCCCTATCCATGGTAACAATGTTACTTGTTTCGAAAGCCCCCAAAGAATTGGAACAAATGCAACAAGTGTCATTATACTATCAAGCAGTCCGACTCCTAAGCCTTCCATAATTCTTGCAAATTTTAATGTATCTTCTTGAACCCTTTGTGAAGCACCTTCTGTTAAGCGAGCTTTTAACCATTGTGAATGATAATATTCTGCCATTGAAGTTCTCCACCTAAAAACCCAGTGACTAACAAAAAAACCAGTTACAACAGCTATAATAATCCAAGCTCCAGCTACCTTAGCGAAAGTAAATAGATAACCAATAAATTCACTTTCAGTTACAGAGCCAGGTTCAGATAATGCCTTTTGAAGTGTGTCATAAAATTCTCCAAACCATTTATTTATTAATACATCTAATTGAACTTGATACCACGTAGAAACAAGAATAAGCAAAGATCCAAAGATACTCCATTTAAACCATTTTTTTTGTACAAAAAATTTAAACATTATTTATATATATTCTTATCTAGTTTTTTTTTTATTATCTTATAAAAATTTGAACTTTTATGAAGTACTAAAGTTTCACTTTCAAAAGAATCACCCACTTCTTTAATGCCTTGCACAAAATCACCATTTGTAACACCAGATGCACAAAAAATTACATCTCCTTTGACCATTTCATCAATAGAATATTTTTTTTCCAAATCAGAAATACCTAATTTTTTGGCTTTATCTTTTTGCTCATTATTTTCATATACAAGTCTAGTTTGCATTTGACAGTCAAGGCAGCTTAATGCTGCGGCAGCCAAAACTCCTTCTGGTCCACCTCCTGTGCCTAAATAAATATCAACATTTTTATTTTTATCAGCAACAAATAAAACTCCAGAAACATCTCCGTCTGTTAAAAATTTAATATTAACATTCATTGATTCTAAAGATTTAATTATATTATTATGTCTATCTCTTTTTAAAAGACATGCTGTTAATTTATCTGGATTCACACCTTTTGCCTCACTTAATAATTTAATATTTTTTTCAACAGTATTATCTAAATCTAACAAATTCTTTGGTAAGTTTTTTCCTATTGCAATCTTTTCCATATAAATATCTGGTGCTTGTAGTAAGTTACCCTTTTTAGAGACTGCCATAACAGCTAATGCGTTAGGTAGATTTTTTGCCGCAAAGTTTGTTCCCTCCAAAGGGTCAACTGCTATATCAACTTCTGGGCCAGATTTATTTCCAACTTGTTCTCCTATATAAAGCATTGGGGCTTCATCCATCTCACCTTCTCCTATTACAACTTTTCCCTTAATATCAATTTTATTTAGTTCTGACCTCATGTGATCAACAGCTGCTTGATCAGCTGCAATTTTATCATTTTTTCCTTTATGTAGATATGCACCATACGCTGCTCTAGCTGTAACGTTAGTAAATAACTCTATATACTTTTTATCAATGACCATTATTGTTTACTAACCTAATAGAGATTGGTTTTTTAAGAATATTTTTATTTTTTTTAAAAACAGATAAGCATTTAATAGAATTTAATTCTGTAGTTTTGTGAGTAATAATAATAATAGTAGCTTTTTTATTTTTTTTATCAGGAGTTTGAATTAACCGTTTAACAGAAATTTTATATTTAGCTAGTCTATTTGTAATTTCTGATAAAACACCTGGTTTATCTTTAACTTCAAATCTTAGATATAAAGAGTTAACATAATTTGAATTATTATAATTATTAATAAATTTTCTTTTTGAGACTGGTATTCCGAATGGATATTTAATATTTCCCCTTAATATTGAAAGAAGATCTGATAAAAGTGAAGATGATGTTGGGCCAGGTCCTGCACCTTCGCCTTGAAGCACAGTCTCACCAACAGGCTTGCTGTTTAATATAACGGCATTCATAACGCCATTTATATTTCCAAGATAAGTATCATTACCTACCAAACATGGGTGCACTCTTTCAAACAATTTATTATTAATTATTTCAGTTATACCTAATAATTTAATTCTTAAATTCAGATTTTTGGCTATTTCAATATCTTTACTTTCAATATTTTCAATTCCCTCCATTAAACAATTATTTTTTGAAATTTTAGTATTAAAAGCTAAAGAAGATAAAATTCTCACTTTAGCTAAAGTGTCATAGCCATTTAAATCTAGTTTTGGATTGCCTGGTTCGGCATAACCTAATTTTTGGGCTTTTTTTAAAACATTTGCAAAGGAATCTTTAGTTTTTTCCATTTCTGATAGTATGTAGTTACAGGTACCATTTAGTATACCTACAACTTTATTAAATTTGTTTGTTGCTAACCCATCTCTTAATGTTCTTAAAATAGGTATCCCTCCAGCGACAGAAGCTTCAAATTCTAAATTAACTTTATTTTTTTCAGCTAACTTAGCAAGGCTATCACCATGTTTAGATATTAAAGCTTTATTGGGTGTTATAACGTGTATTTTATTTTTTAAAGCAAATTCAACTATTTTTTTTGACATTCCATCTGGATGACCTATGGCTTCAAACAAGATATCAATTTTGTTTTTTTTAATTGTATCAAGAGGATTCTTAAAAAAAATACTTTTATTAATTTTGTATTTTCTTTTTTTATTAATATTTCTGGCAGAAATAGCAACAACTTTTATACTTTTGCCAGTCTTTATTTCGATATCTTTTTTTTTTAGACTAAGCTCATTTAAAAGATAATTTCCAATTTGACCAAGACCAATAATTGCAATATTTACATTTTTTTTAATCATAACTTTTAATTTGGAAAATCGTTTATATCAGGAAAGGATCCCTTCTTCTTTTTTTTACTAATTAATTGTATATATTTTTCAAAATCATCATGAATGATTAAAGATTCTGAGTTTTTATCTTTTTTCTTTAAACTTGCAATTTTATCCTTATCAAAAATAGTTTTATCAATTTCTTCATCAAAATCATATTTTTTTTCAATTTTTTGAGCAACATCAGATTTGTGTTTATCTTTTAAAATTTTATTTTTAAGTTTTTGTTTTTTAGTAAATTCTTTATGTTCAATTAAAATTTCTCTAGATTTTTTAATATCAACTAGATCTTTTTTTTTCTTTCCATCTAATTTACGAACTTCAATAATCATAGTTTTTTGAAAATATGCTAATCTTTCTTTTTCATTAATACACGCATGATCACCACACCAGTAAACTCCATCAATTCTTTTACCACACGAAAAAATAATTATAGTTAATAAAGTAAGTAATATTAATTTCATAAAAGACCTTCGTTTTCTTTAAACCCATATAAAATATTCATATTTTGCACAGCTTGTCCAGAAGCACCCTTTTGGAGGTTATCTATAGCACTAAATATAATAATATTATTTTTATTTCTATTCATACATACTGATATTTTGCAGTAATTTGTATCTAAAACGTCTCCAGTATTTATTGGTATGTTAAATTTTGCAAATTTAACAAAAAAATTATCTTTATGGAAATTTTTTAAATAATTATAAATTTTAATAGCATTATATTTATTTTTAGGTTCTAAATAAATTGTAGATAAAATACCTCTAAAAACAGGTATTAAATGAGGAGTAAATAAAACATTTAATTTTTTCTTTTTTGCAATTGATAATTCTTGGTCAATTTCTCCTAAATGTTTATGATTACCTACGCCATATGCAGACATTGTTTGAAAAAAATTTTTAAATTTAAATTTTTTATTAAAATTTTTTCCTGCTCCAGAGTAGCCAGATTTGGAGTCAATAATAATCTTTTTTTCATTTATCATATTATTTTTTAATAGTGGTATAAGAGGTAATTGTATAGAAGTTGGATAACATCCAGGGCAAGAAATAATTTTATACTTTTTTAATTTTTTTTTATTAAATTCTGGTATTGAATAAATAGAATCTTTAATTTTACTTTCCGCTTTATGTTTCTTTTTATACCATTTTAAATAATCTTTTTTATTTGTTAATCTGAAGTCTCCAGCTAAATCTATTAGCTTAACTCTTTTTGGTATTTTATTTGAAATTAATTGTGCTTCTCCATTGGGTAAAGAGGTAAAAACAAGATCTATTAAATCCCACTTAATTTTATCAACACTAGAGATTTTTGGTAATTTGCTTCCTGCAAAAGATTTGTCAAAAAAAACAATAGATTTTCCAACTGATTTTTTTGCACATAAATATTTAATATTAACTTTTTTATGTTTTTTTAGAATTTTAATTAATTCTAGCCCAACAAAACCAGAAGAACCTATAACGGCAATATTAATTGAGTCGATCATATATTAAATATATAAATTATTTTACTATGGATGTAATTAAATAAAATACTATCTTTTAGAAAATTGGAAACTTCTACGAGCTTTTCTACGTCCGTATTTTTTTCTTTCAACCTCTCTAGGGTCTCTAGTGGTAAGTTTTTCTTTTTTAAGAACAGGTTTTAATGTTGGTTCAAATAATAAAAGTGCTCTTGAAATACCATGAATAATTGCACCAGCTTGTCCAGACATTCCTCCTCCTTTTACATTACATCTTACATCAAAATCTTTTTCTTTTTTAGAAATACTAAAAGGTCTTTCTATAATTTGAATATCTTTGGGTCTTTTAAAATAGTCTGTCATTTTTTTACCATTAACAAAAATTTTGCCAGTCCCTTTTTGAATCCAAACTTTAGCTATTGATCTTTTTCTTCTCCCTGTTGCATACTTGCTATTTTCAAGATCAATTTTATGTACTAAGTTTTTATTTTTGATTTCTTTTATATTTTCGTTAGTTTCGCTCATATTAATTTATATTTAAAATATTTTTAGAATTTAATTCCTTAAAGTTGATTAATTTTGGATTCTGACTCTCATGTGGATGGCTTGAGCCTTTATAAACTTTTAACTTAGACATTTGGTTTTTTGAAAGAGGGCCTCCAGATAACATTCTTTTAACAGCCATCTTTAATAATTGATCAGGTTTTTTGTCCATCATTTTTGCTGGAGTTGTTTCTTTAATTCCACCTGGATGACCAGTGTGTCTATAATATTTTTTATTTTCAAACTTTTTTCCAGAAAACTTAATTTTTTCTATATTAGTAACAATAACAAAATCTCCATGGTCCATATTGGGTGTATAAGTTGTTTTGTTCTTTCCTCTTATTAACAGTGATATAAATGAAGCTAACCTTCCTACTATAAGGTTTTCTGCATCAATTAAGAACCAATTTGGTTTAATATCTTTTTTTCTTAAAAATTTTGTTGACATTTGCCGCATAAATACTTGTATTTTGGTACAATGTCAATTCATTACTAGTGATAAAAGCCTTTACAATAAGGTTTTTCTATAATTAAATAAATACATAAATCAATAACAGGGTATTTAACTAAATTGTACACCCAACATTTTGTTGAAGCCCTAAACATATGGGAGAAATAAAAATGACAAAAAACATCAAACATCCGGAGACTATTGCTTTACATGGTGGTGATTATAGAAGTGATCCAGCTACTACATCAGTTGCTGTTCCTATTTATAGAACTACTTCTTATCAGTTTAAAGACACTGAAAATGCGGCAAATTTATTTGCATTAAAAGAGTTTGGAAATATTTACACTAGAATAATGAATCCAACTAACGATGTGTTGGAAAAAAGAGTTGCTGCTTTAGAGGGAGGTTTAGCTTGTGTAACTGTTGGTTCAGGTCAAGCTGCATCTACTTTTGCAATACTTAATGTTGCTCAGTCTGGTGATAACGTAATAAGTTCTACTGACTTATATGGTGGAACTGTAAATCTATTTACTCATACATTAAAAAAGTTGGGTATTGAAGTTAGGTATGCTGATCCTTCTGATCCAAAAAACTTTGAAAAACAAATAGATGATAAAACTAGAGCTTTTTATGCAGAAACTCTTCCAAATCCATATTTAAGAGTTTTCCCAATTAAAGAAGTTGCTGATATTGGAAGAAAACATAACATTCCGTTAATAATGGATAACACTGCTGCTCCAGTCATTTGTAAACCATTAGAACATGGAGCTGCTGTTGTTGTTCATTCTTTAACTAAATTTATAGGTGGACATGGTACTGTTATTGGAGGTTGTTTAGTTGATGGAGGAAATTTTGATTGGACAGCTGATCCAAAGCGTCAGCCAATGTTTAATGAACCAGATGCAAGTTATGGAGGTGCTGTTTGGGGAGAAGTTGTTCCTCAATTAACAGGTGCCAATGTAGCTTTTGCTGTACGTGCTAGAGTTTGTCTTTTAAGAGATTTAGGGGCACCATTAGCACCAGATAATGCATTTGGTATTATACAAGGTCTTGAAACTGTACCTTTAAGAATGAAACAACATTGTTCAAATGCAGAAAAAGTTGTTCAATATTTAACTAAAAATAAAAGTGTTGAAAGAGTAATCTATCCAACTCTTCATAAAGGAGAAGTTGGAAATAGAGCAAAAAAATACTTCAAAGGTGGTAATGGAGCTTTAGTTGGTATTGAAGTTAAAGGTGGTGTAGAAGCTGGTAAAAAATTTATTGAAGCTTTAAAAATGTTTTACCATGTCGCTAACATTGGTGATGCAAGAAGTTTGGCTATTCACCCAGCAACAACAACTCATAGTCAATTAACACCTGAAGAGTTATTGGCTGCAGGTGTTACACCAGGATATGTTAGACTATCAATTGGTATAGAACATCCTGATGATATAATTGCTGATTTAGATCAAGCTTTAGCAGCTTCAGGGAAACCAAGTTTAAAAGCTGTTAGTTAATTTTTGAATTTTTAAAAATTAACAAAATAGTTGTTGAAACAAGTAGGATAGATCCTATTTGATGTAAGGAAGCAACGTAGATATGAGCAGCAGATAAAACTGCTGCTATACCTAAAAACACTTGAAATAACAAAAATAATAATACTATTAAAAAATATTTTCTTAAGTGAATTAGTTTTTCGTTAAAAAAAGCTTTTAATAATATATAGATATAAAAAAAGAATATTATGTATGCAATTATTCTATGTAAAAATTGAACTAAGGATGGATCATTTAATACTTGAAGATTAAAAAGTTCATTAAATTTAGAATCATCAGGAAAAAAACTCTCGTTCATAAGAGGCCATGTATTATATAACATTCCAGCATCAAGACCTGAAACAAATGCTCCAAAAGAAATTTGAAAAAATATAAGAAATAAAAAAATAACAAGAATATTACTAGGAAAAGAAACCTTAGTAGATTTGAGGTTATTCTTATTTATAAAAATTAAATAATTCCATTGTAAAAGACCAAAAATAATAAAAGCAATAGTAAGATGAATAGATAGCCTATAATGACTTACATCAGTACGATCTATCAAGCCACTCTTAACCATATACCAACCGATTATACCTTGAAAAACAATTAGGAGAAAAATTAAATTAAAATTAAAAATTTCTTTTTTATTTAAGCATTTCTTAAAAATAAAAAAAATTAAAGGAATTAAAAAAAATAAACCTATGAATCTACCTAACAGTCTATGAATATATTCCCACCAAAAAATAATTTTAAATTCGTCTAAAGTCATATTAGAATTTAATAATTTAAATTCTGGAATTTGTTTATAAAGATTAAAGGAAAGCTGCCAATCAGTTATGTTCAAAGGGGGTATAATTCCAGAGAACAAATCCCATTTAGTGATTGAAAGACCAGAGTCAGTAAGACGAGTAAGACCGCCTATAATGATCATTGAAACAAGAAGTATCATAGAAATTGATAACCAAAGAGAAATGTATAAATTGTAATTTTTTTTATTTTCATTCATAGATAAATCAATATATATAAATATATATTAAATAAAATTGCAAAAAATGTCGCTTTATGGATAAAAAGAAAATACTAATAATAAGAAAAAAGTTAGATAAAATAGATAACCAATTATTCATTTTAATTTCTAAACGTACTAAAATAGTAAAAGAAATTATAAAAGTTAAACAATACAAAAACCAAATAGTCGATAAAAAAAGAATTAATCAAATACTAAGAAAAATTAAAAAAAAATCTATTTCCAGTAAAATTGATCCTAAAATAACATTAAGAATATGGAAAAATATGATATGGGGCTACATAGGTTTTGAAAGAAGAAATTTTAAAAAAAAATAATTATTTGCTATGAGGTGGAAGTTTTTTTTCAACAAAAACTTCATGTTTTCTAGTGGCAGGGTTATATTTTTTAGCTTTTAACTTTACTTTAGCCTTTTCACCACCAGCAGGTTTTTTAACATAATAAAAAAAAGGGCTATCCGGTTTCTTTTCAGGAACAAGTCTAACTTTAATTGATGTTTTTTTTGCCATTCTTATATTTATTTATTTCATTAATTAATTTTTTAATATTCAAAATCTTTTTTTTTATAATAAGATTATTTTTAAGAGGATTGTCTACACTAAATTTAATATTATCGTCAAGTTTATTTTCAAGTTTTTTTTTCAAAATAATTTTAGCTCCTTTTATTGTCATACCTTGGTCTTTTAAAAGATGTTGAATTAATTTAATGATATCAAAATCTTTTTTTGAGTAATATCTTCTATTTCCAGCTCTAATACTGGGCTTAACTTGTTTAAATTGTTTTTCCCAAAATCTAATTGTATGAGTCTGTAATTTGCCACTCTGTAAATTAACTAACCCAAGCTTTTTAGCAACCTCCCCTATTGTTAAATATTTAGAATCTTTTGTTTCAGTCATTATCTTTATTTAATTTATCTTTTAAAAATTGAGAAGCTTTGAATGTAACAACTTTTCTTGCTGAAATTTTTGCAATATCTTTAGTTTTTGGATTTCGTCCAATCCTCTCTTTTTTAAACTTCATCTTAAAAGTTCCAAATGATGGAATTTTTACATATTCATTTTTTTTGAAATTTTCAACTAAAATATTAAAAAAATTATTAACGAAAGATTCTGAAAAATTTTTTGAAAAACCAAGCTCTTGATGAATTTTTTTACCTATATCTTTTTTTTTAAGTGATTTTAAAGACATATAAAAAAAATATAATTAAGTTCTTTTTAAGTCAATAGAATTAAGATTTTTATTTATCTTATTAATCAAATTACCTCTAATAATCTTATCACACATTTCTATAGAATAAGAAAAACCAAGTGCATCTGTTGAACCATGGCTTTTAACTACAGGTCCATTTAACCCTAAAAATATAGCACCATTGTATTTTCTTGGATCAAGTTTTTCTTTAAATTTTTTTAAAGGTGAGTATGCAAGTAACATTCCTAATTTAGCAATTATATTATTTGAAAAAACTTCTTTTAGTTTTGTTGTTAAAAACCTAGATGTACCTTCTGCAGTTTTTAAAGCTATATTACCAGTAAACCCATCTGTAACTATAACGTTCATATCTCCATTCATAATTTCATTGCCTTCAATATATCCAGAAAAAATATAATCATTAGATGAATTCTCTTTTAAAATAGAATAAGTTTTCTTTAAAATTTCATTTCCTTTGTTTTCTTCAGAACCAACATTTAGTAAACCAACTTTAGCAACATCTTCCGGAAATAATGATTTGTATAAAGCTGCTCCCATATTACAAAAATCTGTTAAATGTTTTTCATTACATTCAATATTTGCACCGAGGTCTAATACAACATTAACGTTTTTTTTATTTGGCCATAAACCTGCTAGTGCTGGTTTGTCTACGCCATTAAGCATCTTTAAAACTAATCTAGAAATTACTAATAATGCCCCAGTATTACCTGCAGATAATGTTATTTGAGCGTCATTTTTAAGTTGAGACTCAATAGCAGCCCACATACTTGTTGAGTTACCCTTTTTTGCAGCTGCTAATGGACTCTCGTCATCAGCTATAGAATTTTTTGAATCAAAAACTTCACAATAACTTTTTAAATGTTTTTTTTTATTAAGGAATTCTTTAAGTATAATAGAATTACCATATAATTGAAAAAAATATTCTTTATTATTATTAAGTGCAATTTCAATACCATCAATAATTTTTTTAGGAGAGTCTTCACCGCCCATAGCGTCAATTGCAATTGTGATTGGTTTTGTCATTAAAATTAATCCTTAAAAAAAAACTAATTTTTAGGTTCGAAAACTTTTCTACCTTTATAAAAACCAGTTTTTAAATCAACGTGATGTGATAATCTATATTCTCCAGTTTTTTTATCTTCAATAATATTTGAAGAAGCAAATTTTATGTGAGATCTTCTTTTATCTCTTCTGGATTTAGATGTTTTACGTTTTGGAACAGCCATAATGTTTAATTTTCAAAATTTATATCACCATCTTCTATATTATTTAATGATAGATTTATAGCGAAAAATTTAAACTTATTTATATGATGAATTAATGCAGATAATTCAGCATTTAAACCTTCGCTATTTGAATAAAAAAGCTCTTTAAAAAGAACTTTTATTTCAGTTTCTTTAAAATTCTCAAAGTTTTCACATTTTAAAAGAATGTTATAAAAAAGTTTTATTAGTTTTTTCATCTTTTTATTAATTGAAACGTCGCCCATACCTATTTCTCTCAAATGTATTTCTATTTGTTTGAACATAGAATCAAAAATATCTTGGGACAAAATCTTAGCTTTTTCACTTTTCCCTTTTAAATTTATAAGTATGAAAGATGTGTATATAAATATAATATAAATTCTAGATGATAGATTATCTGGAATTTTAAAATCAATATATAAATATTTTTTACGTGAAAGTAAAACTAATTTACTATATAAAGAATCCATCTTATCTAATTTTTTTTTATGAAAAAACATTTTATAATTATTTTTTATTTTCTATTATTGATAATAACAACAGATTGTCAAAGAAAACAGGTTTTAAATACACACGGAATAGCTTATCTAGAAAATAAACATCAAACATTAAATATTAAAACTTCAAACAAAAATGATGCAAGAGTTTTATTAGGAAATCCATCTTCTGTTGGTGTATTTGATGAAACAGTTTGGATTTATATAGAGAGAACTCGTACTAGAGGCAAGCTTCTAAAGCTTGGCCAAAATGTTTTACTAAAAAATAATGTTTTGGTTTTGAAGTTTGATAAATATGGCATTTTACAAAAAAAAGATTTTTATGACAGAAAATCTATAAATGATCTAGAATTCAGTGAAAATAAAACTATTGGTATCGACAAAAAGCAGGACTTTATTTTTAATTTTTTATCCAGTGTAAGACAAAAAATGTTCAGAGGAAAAAAAAAATAGTATCTTAATGAGCAATAACAGCCAACAATAATAAAGCAACAATATTTGTAATCTTAATCATTGGATTAACAGCTGGTCCAGCAGTATCTTTATACGGATCTCCAACAGTATCACCTGTTACAGCTGCTTTATGTGCTTCAGATCCTTTTCCACCAAATTTACCATCTTCTATATATTTTTTTGCATTATCCCATGCACCACCACCAGCTGTCATGGAAATTGCAATAAATAAACCTGTTATAATTACTCCAAGTAACATTGCACCTACAGCTGCCAAAGCAGCTTCCATTCCACCAATTGGTAAAATTATAAAATATAAAACTATTGGAGATAAAACTGGCAACAATGATGGTAATATCATTTCTTTAATTGCTGCTTTAGTTAAAAGATCTACTAATTTCCCATAATCTGGTTTTGCTTTTCTTTTCATTATTCCAGGAATTTTTTTAAATTGTCTTCTAACTTCAATCACAACTGCTCCACCTGCTCTGCCTACAGCTTGCATACCCATTGATCCAAATAAATATGGCAACATTCCTCCAACTAATAAACCTACTACAACAAAAGGGTTTGATAAATCAAAAGTAACTACAATATTTTCTAATGCAGAACCACTAACTGTAGAAAAATATTTAATATCTTCTGTATAGGCCGCAAATAATACTAATGCTCCCAAACCAGCAGAACCTATAGCGTAACCTTTTGTTACTGCTTTTGTTGTATTACCTACTGCATCTAATGCATCTGTGGTTTTTCTCACACTTTTAGGTAAATTTGACATTTCAGCTATACCACCAGCGTTATCCGTAACTGGTCCGTAAGCATCTAAAGCTACTACCATTCCTGCTAAAGCTAACATTGTTGTAACTGCGATTGCTATACCAAATAATCCTGCTATGAAATTAGTTAATAAAATACCTGCAACAATTATTATTGCAGGAATAGCAGTAGCCTCCATAGAGACAGCCAATCCTTGAATAACATTTGTCCCATGACCTGTTGTTGAGGCAGAAGCAACACTTTTGACAGGACGATAATTTGTACCTGTGTAATATTCTGTAACCCAAATCAACAATCCAGTTATAATTAAACCAACAACACCACAATAATATAAACTTAACCCTGAAAATGTTTTATCTGAAACATTATAAATAGTATCAAAACCAATTACATAATTAGTGATAGGTATTAAAATAATTAAAGAAGTAATAGCAGTAACAATGAAACCTTTATAAAGTGCATTCATTATATTATTACTTTTTCCAAGTTTTACAAAAAAGGTTCCAATTATAGAAGTAATAATACATCCACCACCAATGCATAAAGGATAAACCATCATTGAAGCATCATTATTAAAAAAAATTGATGCTAATACCATCGTAGCTACGATTGAAACAGCATAAGTTTCAAATAGATCTGCAGCCATACCAGCGCAATCACCTACATTATCACCAACATTATCTGCAATAACTGCAGGATTTCTTGGATCATCTTCTGGTATTCCTGCTTCAACTTTACCAACTAAATCTGCTCCAACATCTGCGCCTTTGGTAAAAATACCTCCACCTAATCTAGCAAAAATTGATATTAAAGAAGCACCAAATCCTAAAGCAATAAGAGCATTAATTAATTCTCTTTCATCAACATTAAATTTTAATAAGAAGAAATAATATACTGTTATGGATAGTAAAGCTAAACCAGCTACCAACATTCCAGTAACTGCTCCTGATTTAAAAGCAATTGATAAACCTTTAGCTAAACCTTTTTTTGAAGCCTCAGCTGTTCTTACATTTGCTTGTACAGAAACTAACATACCTATATAGCCAGCTACACCAGAAAATGTCGCTCCTATTAAATAACCTATTCCTACCAATATGCTAAAAGTAAAGGTAATTATAATAAGAACAATTACACCAACTATTGCTATCGTTTTATATTGTCTGTTTAAGTAAGCTTTCGCTCCTATTTGAATAGCTTTTGCAATCTCTTGCATTTTAGGAGTTCCAGGACTGGCGTTTAAAATTTGTTTACCGGTTAAGTAGCCGTAGAGTATAGCTAGTAAGCCACTTATAATAGTATAAATTAAAATAGTGTCTGTAGTTAAGTTCATCATAAATTATTTGAATAAGTTAATTAAATTTTAAAATAAGGCTTATGACAAAAATTATTGAAAAAGGCAATAACAATATTATCTAAATTTATGCAAAAACCCTTGAATTTTAACATTTTTAGCGACATTTTTTATACTAGGTTTTGATTTTAATGATTTTTTTTTTGTAATAACCCCAACTATAGAAACTTTAGTTTTAGTTAATCTAGAAAATTTCTTTATTCTTCTTCTATTATTTTTACTAGCAGTAAAAAGAATCTGATAATCATCACCTTTAGAAATATAATTAATTTTATCTTTATTGAACTTTTTTAAAAATTTTTTCAAATAAGTGGATATTGGAATTTTATCAAAAAAAATATTTGCAGAAAAGTTAGAGTTATAGAGAATATGATTTAAGTCTTGTAAAAAACCATCCGAAATATCTATTGAAGAATTAGCAAAAAGACTAATTTTTTTTGAAAATAAATTTGGTAAATTGGGTAAGTAATATTTATTTATAAAATATTTTTTAAGTGAATTATTCAATTTCAATTTTTTTTTTAAGGCTAGTAAACCCATAAAAGAATCACCGATATTATTTGTAATATAAATGTCGTCATTTAATTTAGCATTATTTCGTAAAACAGGTAGATATTTACTATAACCAATAAAACAATAAGTTAATGTAAGAACATTCGAATGAGTAGTATCGCCACCAGCTAAATTGATATTAAATTTTCTTTGTTCTTGTTTAAGTGCTGAATTAATTTTTTGTAATTTTATTTTATTAAGATGATGATTATTACCTGCGACTGAAAAAAAATAATATTTTGGAATAATACCTTTGCAAAGTAAGTCGGATAAAGAAGATCTTAAAGTTTTTTTTATAACTAAATGTGGTTTATTAAAATTAATAAAATGTTTTTTTTCAATATAAGTATCAATTGTAACACCTAGTTTTTTAAATTTATCATAAAAAATATCATCTTTTAGATTAAAGGCCCCTGAATTTTTTTTAATTAGTGGAGAAAAATATTTATTTATTATTTTAAATTCATTCATTTCTAATTTTTTTTGATATCTTGTCTAGAATAGCATTAATATATTTTTTTTGAATATCTTTAAGAAAAAGAGTAGATACATTTAAGTATTCATTTATAATTATTTTTTTTGATGTTTCGGGTCGATAGAGTAATTCATAAATTGCTGACATAATAATGATTTTTAATAATGATTCACTACGATCTAAATTTATATCATCACTTAAATCTTTCTCAATTAATTCAATTATAGCATCTTTTCTTTCTATAGTTCCCATAACAACATCTTTTATAAACTTTTTAAATTTATGTTTTGGAAAATTTAATTCTTCTTCTTGGTTAAAATAATGAGAGTATAATTTTTGAACAACAATTATTCTTGGATTACTAATATAGTTATCAGACATTAAAAAATTTTTAATATTGATAGAACGGCTTTTGTTGCCTCTTGTCCTTTTGTTTTAGATCTAACAATAGCTTGTTTCATGTTTAAACAAGTAATTATACCATTTCCAATTGGTTTTTTATAATCAATTGACATTTGCATAATTGCATTAGTCGTAGCGGCAGAAATAAATTCAAAGTGAGGAGTTTCTCCTTTAATTACACAACCTAAAGCAATAAATCCATCGTATTTTTTTATGTTTTTTGCAATAACAACTGGTATTTCAAATACACCTGGAACAAATATTGTTTTATATTTAGCTTTTGTATTTAAAATATTATTTGTATTTTTATTTAATGATAAAGATATTTTCTTATAATAATTAGCACTAATTACTAAAATTTTTAATTTCATTTAATAATCTCTTGTTTTGTTATTTTGATACCATAGCCATCTAATCCCACAACTTTTTTCTTAGACCTAGTTACAAGTATCATGTTTTTTATCTTTAAGGCATTAATAATTTGAGCTCCTATTCCATAGTTTCTAATGAGTTTATCATGACCCTTTTTATAAAATTTGTTACTTTTGTAATCTCTTAGTGTTTGTGAAACTGATTTAAGATTTGTATCTCTAATAAATATAAGCACACAATCTTTATATTTTTCAAAATATTTTAATGTTTTATTAAAAGAATTTGGTAATTTTTCTCCAAATAAATAGTTTTTTACTATATTAGATGAAATAACTCTAACTCTAGGATTTTTTTTTATACTTCCTTTGGTTAATGAAAAATTTTCAGATCCATCTAATAAATTTTCAAATATCTTTATTGTGAAAAATTCTTTTTTAATTTTAATCTTAGAAACTTTTTTTAATTTAATAAGCTTTTCTTTTTTAAGCCTGTAAGCAATAAGTTCATCAATTTTTCCAATCTTTAATTTATGTTTTTTAGCAAAATTTAATAACTCTGTGCCTTTAGACATTATTCCTTTATCATTCATAATTTCACAAATTACTGCAGAGCTAGATTTATTAGATAATTTTGATATATCGACAGAAGCCTCTGTATGACCAGCTCTCACTAGAACACCACCTTCTTTAGAAATTATTGGAAAAACATGACCAGGTGAAACAATCTCATTTTTTTTAACATTATTCTTAATAGCAGTTTTAATTGTTAAAGATCTATCTGCAGCTGAGATTCCAGTAGTAACACCTTTTTTTGCTTCAATTGAAATTGTAAATGCAGTTTGGTTTCTAGACCTATTAATAGGGGACATTAATGAAAGATTTAGTTTTTTGGCTTGCTTATTATCAATGGCTAAACAAATTAATCCACGTCCATATTTAGCCATAAAATTAATTGCTTTTGGCGAAGCATTAACTGCAGGGATTACTAAATCACCTTCATTTTCTCGATTTTCATCATCAACCAAAATAAACATTTTTCCTTTTTTGGCATCATTAATGATCAAATCTATAGATGAATATGATGATCGATTCATTTTAAAACCTTCATGACATATTTAGCCAATATATCAAATTCGACATTAACAATGTCATTTTTTTTTAACTTAATTAAGTTGGTCATCTTTAAGGTGTGAGGTATCACAGTAATTTCAAAAGTATCCTTTGTAAAATTAGAAACAGTTAAAGAAACACCATTTATAGATATAGATCCTTTTTTAACAATATATTTAATAAATTTTTTAGAAATTTTGAATATAATTATCCAGGATTTTCCTAAAATTTTTATATTTTTTATTCTAGCAATAGAATCAACATGACCTTGTACAAAATGTCCTGATATAGATTCACCGAACTTCATTGGTCGTTCTATATTTATTATATCGTTTTTTTTAACCCTAGAAAAATTAGATACTTTTAAAGTTTCATTAGAAATATAAAAAATTAAACAATTATTTATAAAATTTGTAAGAGTTAAACAAACACCTGAGCAGGAAAATGATTCACCAATATCTTTTTTATAAACTCTATAATTTGTTAAAATAAAAATTTCAATACCTTTTTTTTGTTTTAAAATTTTTTTAACTTTACCAGTTTTTTTTATAATTCCATTAAACATTTTTTAAATTAAAGATTTTTATCTTTTCCTTATTAGAAATAAATTCATATTTACTTTCAATATTATGCTTAGATTTCAAAAAGTTCAAAATTTTATAGCTTGGATTTAAACCATTGGAATTTAAATTTTTATTAGATTGAAAAATATAAAATTGATCTATAAGCATTTTTTTGAGAAATTCAATATTAATTACGATTCCACCTTCTAAAAGAATCCTTGAATAACCTAATTTAAAAATTTTTTCTAAAACTAATTCTAGACTAATTTTTTTATTAGATAAATTCATATATATACATTTGATATTATTTCTTTTAAAAAAAGTTAGTTTTGTGTTTTTTTTTAAATTATAAAAAATATAAGTTTTTATTTTTTTTGATTGTTTAAAAATATTAGCACTTAATGGAATATTCAGTTTTTGGTCAATAATAAATTTTGAAGGTGAAAATTCTTCTAACCCATCAATACGACAATTTAAATTTGGATTATCATCTATAATTGTTGTACTTGTTGAGAGAATAGCATCACACTCAGATCTTAAAATGTGCCCTCTCATTCTAGAATAAAAATTTGTAATCCATTTATTTTTTTTAGTTTTAGAATAATTATCATTAGATATAGCTAATTTAGAAATTAAGAAAGATTTTTTTTTATTTTTTGCAAAAAAATAACTTTTATAAAATTGTGAAACTTTTTTTCTTAAAAGTCCTTCATTAACAAAAATTTTATTTTTTAAAAAACTTCTTTTAGCTTTACCGTATGATCTAATATCAGGATCTTTTATTGAATAAAAAACTTTTTTAATTTTAGATTTAATAATTGCATTAACACATGGTGAAGTTTTTCCATAATTAGAACAAGGTTCCATTGTTATATAAATACTAGATTTGTTCAAATTTTTATCTGCACGTTTGATTGCAAGAGATTCTGCGTGTGGTCTACCATTACAACCCGTATGGGCACTTGAAATAACAACATTATTTTTTACAATTACACACCCAACTGAAGGATTCTGTCCAGTTTTTCCAATACCTTTTTTAGCTTGGTTCAAAGCTAATTGCATAAAAAATAAATGTGAATTTTTCTTACTCGGATTTGTTGACATCTAGTTTGTCCACGATTTGCCCAAACTCTTCAACTTCTTTAAAATTAGTATAAACAGATGCAAATCTTATATAAGCAATTTTATCGATTTCTTTTAAGCCATCCATTACCATTCTTCCTATTATATTTGATTGTATTTCTGACTGACCCATTTCTTCAAGATTCCTAGATAATTTAGAAATAAATTTTTCTACAGTTTCACTATCAATAGGTCTTTTCTTTAAAGCTATAAAAATTGACTTAGCCAATTTTTCTCTATCGAAACGAGATTTCCTACCATTTTTTTTTATTATTATTAATTCTCTAAATTGTACTCTTTCAAAAGTAGTAAATCTTTGCCCCCCACTACATGTGCATGATCTTCTTCTTCTAATAGCTGTACCATCTTCAGCTGGTCTAGAATCAATAACCGAAGTATCTTTTTCTTTGCAAAATGGACAAATCATAATTTACCTTAGGTGTTTATATATTGGAAACGATGAACAAAGTTCTACAACATTTTTTCTTACTTCATTTTCAATTTTACTATTATCATTAGGGTTTTCAGCTAAACCTTTTACTACCTTTGAAATTAATTCACCCACTTTTTGAAATTCTTTTAACCCAAAACCTCTTGAAGTTGCAGCCTGTGCACCTAATCTAATACCCGAAGTTACCATAGGACTTTCAGTATCAAAAGGTATACCATTTTTATTACACGTAATGTTAGCTCTACATAAACTTTGTTCAGCAGCATTACCTTTGACTTTAAAAGATCTTAAATCAACTAACATTAAATGAGTATCAGTTCCTCCTGTAAATATAGTAAAACCATTATTTTTTAATGTTTCAGCTAAAATTTTTGCATTGGCAAGTACAGCTTTTATATAAATTTTAAATTCTGGTTTTAATGCTTCTTTAAATCCAGCAGCTTTAGCTGCGATTATATGCATTAATGGACCACCTTGATAACCAGGGAAAACCGCAGAATTAATTTTTTTTATTAAATCCTCTTTATTAGATAAAATTATACCACCTCTTGCTGATCTAAAAACTTTGTGAGTAGTTGATGTAACTATATCAGCATGTTCTATTGGGTTCGGATAACCTTTTCCTGCAACCAAACCAGAAAAATGAGCCATATCTACCATCAGATACGCATTAACTTTTTTTGCAATTTCATTAAATTTTTTAAAATCAATTATTCTTGAATATGCGCTACCACCAGCTATTATAAGTTTTGGTTTTGACTCTAAAGCTAATTTTTCAATAGCTTTATAATCTAATAAACCTGTTTCTTTATCAATATCATAACTAACTGCATTAAACCACTTTCCAGAAACGGAAGCTTTAGACCCATGCGTTAAATGTCCACCTGAGTTTAAACTCATGCCCATTATTGTGTCACCAGGTTTTAAAAGAGCTAAAAAAACTGCTCCATTAGCTTGAGCTCCAGAGTGAGGTTGAACATTTGCAAATTTACAATTAAATAATTTCTTTAACCTATCAATTGCTAATTTTTCAGTTTCGTCAACATGTTCACATCCTGCATAATATCTCTTACCAATATATCCTTCTGCATATTTATTTGTTAAAACTGATCCTTGAGCTTCTAAAACTGCTTGAGAAACTATATTTTCAGATGCAATTAATTCTATATGTTCTTGTTGTCTTGTAAGTTCGTCGTGTATAGTTTTATAAAGTTCTGGATCAGCTTTAGATAAGCTGTCTTCAAAAAAGCTTTTATAATCATTATTAAGATAATTTTTTTCGCTAGACATAATTAAATTTTCCTAACTCTTTTTTGGTGTCTACCTCCTTCAAATTTAGTGTTTAAAAAAATATTCACAAAATTTAAAGCATTTTTTTTTGTTAAAAGTCTTGATCCCAATGTAATGATATTTGCATCATTATGCAATCTTGATAATTTTGTTGATTTTACATTAAAGCATTGAGCTGCCCTAATCTTTTTATGTTTGTTTGCAACCATATTCATTCCTGTTCCTGAGCCACAAATCAATATGCCTATATAATTTTTGCTAGTTTTAACTTTGCTTGCAACCATATTTGCATAGTCAGGATAATCACATCTTTTGTTTTTATGTGGTCCAAAGTCTATAAATTTTATTTTTTTATTCATTAAAAAATTTTTAATAGATTCTTTTAATTGAAAACCAGCATGGTCAGATGCAAGGAAAATTTTTGTTAATTTATTTCTATTAGTTTTAAGCACGTTATATATAAGTTACACTAAATATATATAGTAAAATAAATTATACCACAATATTTTGATTGGAGATTTTAAAATTAGTTAAATTTATAATCACGTAAACAAGCTACCAAATGGACTCTATTTTCTTCGCCACCATTAAAGGCATTATGATATTTTAAATTATTTGTTATGTAGACAGAACCATCAGCAGGTAGGTGTTTAGCAACATTTTCTATAACCATTAAACATCCGGGGTTTGTGATTATTGGAACATGTAACCTTGGTTCAGGATCTCTATGCCAACTCAACGTTGTTCTTGGTTCTTTCAATAAAATACGCATACGACCAAGTTTAAATTTTGAAGACAACGTTTCATAAACCTCCTTAAAATATGTATGCTCAAATTCTTTAACAAATTCTGTATATAAACTTTCATCTAAAGCTTTATCTCTAATTACTTCTTTTCCTGTGTGGTCAGGTTTTGTCCAAAAAATACCTCTAGCGTTTGAACCTTCTATAGATTCTGGTTTTCCTGGAATCTGATTTAAACAAATAGCTGCAAAATCTTTAATGCCGTTAGCAGCACCATAATCTTTAATTTCTAAAACCTGCTGTAAACTCTCTTGTAATTTTTTTACATCAAACTTTAAGTTCTTTACTGTGTGAAAATCTCTAAATTGATCCATATGATTAAATTATATAATTTATTATATTTATATCAATATTTACTATATTTATACACATATTCAAATATTTAATAGGATGGATTTGTCGCATTATTAATAGTAAGAATTTATTAAAATTTTATATATAATTGAGAATAGTTATCAAATGAAAGTAGTTGGCACATATCCACAAACAAGACTTAGAAGAAATAGAAAAAATGATTGGTCGAGAAGATTAGTTCAAGAAAAAACATTAACTCCAAGTGATTTGATATGGCCATTATTTATTTGTGAGGGTAAAAATATAAAAGAACCAATCAAAACAATGCCTGGTATTTATAGATACTCACTTGATAAAATAGAAACTTTAATTGAAAAAGCTTTAAAATATGGAATACCTATGGTTGCTTTATTTCCTAATACACCTGCTCATAAAAAAGATGTAGTTGGATCTGAGGCTTTAAACAAAAATAATTTAATTTGCAAAGCTTTAAGATTAATAAAAAACAAAAATAGAAATATAGGAATAATGTGTGATGTTGCACTAGATCCATATACAAGTCATGGTCATGATGGATTAATTAAAAATAATTATGTTCAAAATGATGAAACTATAAAAATATTGATTAAACAATCTTTGCTTCAAGCAAAAATGGGTTGTGATGTAATTGCACCATCAGATATGATGGATGGAAGAATTGGTGAGATAAGAAAAGCATTAGATAAAAATGGATTTAAACTTGTTCAAATATTATCTTATGCAGTGAAATATGCATCGAGTTTTTATGGTCCATTCAGAGATGCTGTTGGTTCAAAAAAAGCACTAAAAAGTAATAAAAAAAACTATCAAATGGATTTTAGGAATAAGAATGAGGCGATTAGAGAAGTGTCTTTAGATATAAAAGAAGGTGCTGATTTTGTAATGGTAAAACCTGGAATGCCTTATTTAGATATTATTAAAACAGTTAAAGAAAATTTTAAAATTCCAGTTTTTGCTTACCAAGTATCTGGAGAGTATAGTTTAATTAAAAACGCTATAAACAAAGGTATTATTAATGAAGATGCAATTATTGAAAGTTTGTACTCATTTAAAAGGGCTGGTGCTAATGCAATTGTAACATATTTTGCAGATGTAGTAGCAAAAAAATTGAATAAATAAAATTTTTAATTAAAGTAACTTTCTAAAATATTTCTATTTAAAGGTATTCTTAGTTTATTTGGAATAATAAAATGTTCCATCAAAAGTTCTCTATTTAAAATTAGTGCATTTTTGATATCAAGTTTTGATAAAATATTATAATCTTTATTCTTAAATAATTCAGGTATTTTGTAATTTTTACCCAATATATTAATTGAAAATTTATCAAGATTAAATTTTGTTTCAAAACCCAATTCCTTCAAAAGTAATTGTTCCCATAAAATATAAAAAAAAATACATTTATTATCTTGAAGATTTCCAATAAAATTTTCTAAATCATTATAAATTTTTTTATTAGCTTGACCTTCTGGTAAAAGAATTCTTAAAATTGATAATGCAGATAAATAACATGAAATATTTTTTTTATTAGAAAAAAGAATTGGGGAAATAGGCTTAATTAATTCAACGGAAAAATACCCAATTTTATTTTCATGCTTAGACTTATGTACTACAAAAAGTTTATTTCCAATTTGAAGAATTTTTTTTAATTTGCGAGAAGAACCACCGTAAACGATTCCGGATATGTTTCCATGTTTTAAAGAAAAAATATTAATAATTGTTGAATTTTCATTATAATTTGTTTTAGATAACAAATAACATTCATCTTGCCAAATCATGAATGCTTTATGTTTTTGTTGATTTTAAAGAAATTTTGAGCTGCATTTTGTTGTGCAATTTTAATAGATGTACCACTGCCGGGGATTTTTTTGTGTTCAGTAACTTTAACTGAAACTTTGAAAATTGGATTATGTTGTGGACCTGATTTTTTTTCAACAAAATATATTGGTAATTTTTTATAAACTTTTAAGGAATATTCTTGAAGTTTAGTTTTTGAGTCTACTACTGTATTAATCGAATTTTTGATATTTTTATCCCAAATTTTTAAAATAAATTTTTCTACAAAATCAAATCCTTTATCAATATATATAGATCCTATTAAAGATTCACAAATATCACTTAAAATTTTTTCATCTTTTATTAAAATTTTTTTATGAGTATCACCTAAAATGATGAATTTATTTAGCCCTAGGTTCCAAGCTATAGATGAACAAGTTTTTCGATTAACCAAATTAGCAAATTTTTTATCTAGAACTCCTTCAGAATCATTTGGATATATTTCGTATAATTTTTTTGACAATACTAAACCAATAACTCTATCACCTAAAAATTCTAATTTTTCATTATTGTTAATTAAATCAAAACTTTTATGGGTAAAAGCTTTTTTAAGTAAAGCTTTATTTTTATATTTAATTTTAAGCTTATTTTCTAGTATATGAAAATTATCTTTCATTCTATTATCTTAAAAATTCTTTCAAATTGAATTATATTATTCCAGTTCCAAAATTTCAGAAAATGACCTTTTCTTTTATCTGTAGCAAAAAAAATTATTCTAGCTTTTCCAACTAGATTAACTTTACTAACATATCCGACGCTAGCTAAATATCTACTATCTTTTGAACAATCTCTGTTATCACCCATAAAAAAATAATGATTATTTGGGACCAAAAATTTGTCTGTATTTTTTAAAGTCCCTTTTTTTTTATAAGCTGTAAAATATTTCTTTCCATTTGGTAAAGTTTCTTCAAAAATATTAACTTCAAGTTTTTGATTGCCGCATGAAATTTCTTTAGTATTTGTTTTAGATAAAGTTCTTAATATTTCGTTGTTATTAAGATAAATTGAACCATTAATAAATTGTATAGTATCTCCAGGTAAACCAATTAATCTTTTTATATAATCAGTTCTATTGTCGGCTGGAGTTTTAAAAACTATAACGTCCCCTCTGACTGGTTCATTAAAAAAATATCTTTTATTAATGTTCGTTGGACTAAAAGGAAACGAATGTCTACTATATCCATAAGAAAATTTAGATACAAAAAGTCTATCTCCAACTAGGAGAGTTGGCTCCATCGAAGCTGAAGGAATATAAAAAGGTTGAAAAAAAAGAGATCTTATAACTAGCGCAATAATTAAAGCTATCAATATCGTTTTACTATTATCTATTATCAAAAATTTAATATTTTTATTCATTAATAAAGTATAATTACATTTGCACATGAAATATTAATTTCATCAGAAATAGATACCTCAATTTTATATTTTTTGTTATCAATTTTCTTTTTTAATTTTTTTAAAACTGGTCCTGTGACCTTAATGAAAGGTTTGCCATTAATATCATGGAATACTTCAATATTTTTTAAACTTATCCCATAACCAAAACCTGTACCTAAGGCTTTTGTAAAAGCTTCTTTTGCAGCAAATCTTTTGGAAAAACAATTGATAGGATTTGGGCTTTTTTCACAATAAATAATTTCTTTTTTTGAAAATATTTTATTTTTAAAATTTGATTTATAAGAATTTAAAATTTTTGATATTCGTTTATTATTAACTACATCAATGCCAATACCAAGAATTTTCATCTAATTATCTTTTTAAATTTCAATATACTTTTTTTTAAACCTATAAAAATAGAGTCACTAATAAGAAAATGCCCAATATTAAATTCTTTAATATTTTTAACTTTTTTAAGAATTTTTGCTGATTTATATGTTAAGCCATGACCTGCATGAACTTCTAGACCAATTTTTTTTGCAAATTTAGAAGTCTCAGTTATTTTTTTAATTATAATTTTATAATTTTTATTTTTATTTACCAAACTACAAAATTTTCCAGTATGTAATTCAACACAATCTGCGCCTAAATTTTTAGATTTAGAAATATTATTTATATTAGGTTCAATAAATAAAGAAACTCTAATATTTTTTTTTTTCAATTTATATATAAATTTTTTTAATAATCCTGAGTTATAATTTAAATTAAGGCCACCTTCTGTTGTTAGTTCTTTGCGTTTTTCTGGAACAATACAAACAAAATTAGGTAAATATTTTAAAGCAATATTTACCATTTCATTTGTAGCTGCTATTTCAAGATTAATTGGTATTTTTATTTTTTTTTTAATTAACTTTAAATCTATTTCTCTAATGTGCCTTCTGTCTTCTCTTAAGTGTATAGTAATTGAGTCTGCTCCACACTTTTGTGTAAGTAATGCAGCTTTAACCGGTTCAGGATATTTTTCACCTCTAGCATTTCTAATTGTAGCAACATGATCTATATTTACACCTAATCTAATTTTACTCATTTTATATTTCTACTCCCAGGCTTATATATAGGTATTTTTTTAAGATAGAATGGTAATTTTCCTTTTTTAAATAAATTGATCTTAATTTTAATTTGAGAAACAATTTTTTTGTTTTTAATAATTTCTTTATTTGATCTATTTACCAAACAAGCAAGACCAATAAATTTAGCTTTGGATTTTTTTATCAATTTAGAACATTCTAGGCTTGATTTACCTGTGGTTATCACATCTTCAATTATTAAAACCTTTGAGTTTTTTTTAATTTTAAAATTTCTTCTTAAAATAAATTTATTTCCTTTGCGTTCAGCAAAAATAGTTTCTTTTCTTAAAATTCTACCTATTTCGTAACCAATAATAATTCCTCCAATTGCTGGGGATAGGATAATGTCAAAATTATTAAATTCTTTTTTAATTTTTTGAGCCAAAGACTCACATATTTTTTTAGATTTATGAGGAAAACTTAATAATTTAGCACATTGTATATATTTATCACTATGTAAGCCTGAGGATAATAGAAAGTGACCCTCTAATAAAGCTTTAGTTTCTTTTAAAATTTTTAAAGATTTTTTGTATGAAAGCATTTTTCTTTTTATGTCTTATGATTTTAAAATTGAAGTCTTTTTGTTTTAACTCGCTAATAAGATTTGTAAAGTTTTTTAAGTCTTTAATATTAAGATTAAACCTAAAATTGATAAATTCTTCACTTTTTTCTACCATTTCTACGCTTGTAATGTTTAAATTGCTTGTTCCTATTAAAGTTGTTACCTCACCCAATTTACCAGGTTTATCAGGCAATGAAATCCATAAGGTTGTTTTGTATGTTTTTACTTTTGATAAAGTTTCTTTATCTCTTGATTGCCAATATCTCTTGATTGAAGCTATGGCTTTGCCAGTTTTAGCTACTGTTATCCAGTGCAAAGAAGGAGAAGCATTTTTGGATGTAATAATCTTTACCATATCGCCATTTCTTAAAATACTTTGTATAGGAGAAATAATTCCATTTATTTCACAGCCTATAGCAGCATCTCCGATTTGAGTATGAACGGCGTAAGCAAAATCTATTGGTGTACCATTTTTAGGTAATTTAATTACAGAACCTTCAGGTGTAAAGCAAAATACATTATCTTGAAACATTTGAAGTCTGGTAAATTCATAGTAATGATCTGGTGTATTTCCGTTTTCTATAATTTCTACCAAATCTTTTAACCAATCATATTCTTTTAGGGTTGTTGTAGAAATTTTTTCTGAAGATTTATATTTCCAATGAGAAGCTATACCTCTTTGAGCAAATTCGTGCATTTGTTCTGTTCTAATTTGTAATTCTACTCTTTCTTTATTTGGACCAATAAGAGCTGTATGTAAGGATTTATAATTATTAATTTTTGGTGTTGATATATAATCTTTGAATCTCCCAGGGATCATAGACCATTTATTATGAAAAATTCCTAAAGTTTTATAACAATCTTCAATATTTTTTACTATTACTCTGAAACCAATAATATCAGTTAGCCTTTCCATAGAAACTCTTTTTGATTGCATTTTTCTCCAAATTGAAAAAGGTGTTTTTTCTCTTACTTTAATTTTTGCCTCAATATCATTTCTTTTTAAAATACTTTCAAAATTAATTGAAACTTTTTTGAATGTATCTTCACTATTATTTTTAATTACTTTTAACCTTTCAGTAATCAAAGATCTCGCTTCTGGATTTAAAACGTTAAAAGATAAATCTTCCAATTCATCTCTAATTCTATTCATTCCCATTCTATCTGCCAATGGTGAATATATTTCCATTGTTTCTTTAGCCTTTCTTATTTTTTTTGAATCATCTTTAACAAAATTTATTGTTCTCATATTATGTAATCTATCAGCTATCTTGACCAACAAAACTCTTATATCTTTAGATGTAGCTAAAATTAATTTTCTAAAATTTTCTGCTTTAGAATCAGATGATGCTTGATTTTCAAGTGCTGAAATTTTAGTTACTCCTTCTACTAGATCGGCAACTTCTTTTCCAAATTCTTTTTCTACCCTACTATAAGTAACTTTTGTATCTTCAATAGTATCATGAAGAAGACCTGTCGTAATCGTTGCACTATCTAATTTTAAATCTGTTAAAATACTTGCTACAGCCACAGGATGAATAATATAAGGGACACCTTCTTCTCTTTTTTGATTTTTATGTGCCTTTAAAGCAAAATCATAAGCTTTTATCAATGTATCGGGATTTACAAATTTATTATAAATTTTGATTTTTTCTATTAATGTTTTTTGATTTAACATTATTTAGTATAACAAAAAAATCATCTAAAATAAATTTTTGTAGCGTATCTGAGTTTATTTTTTGGTATTTTATTGACTAAATCACTAATTTTTTTTTGATTAATAGGATGTTTCCACTCAGGGCACACTTCTAGCAAAGGTAATAATACAAACTCTCTTTTTAGCATCCTTTTATGAGGTATAATCAATTTTTGCCCCATAAACAATCTATCGATAACTTTACTTTTGTAATCAATAATATCAATATCACAAACTCTAGGTTCATTTTTAAATTTCCTAATTCTTCCTATTATATTTTCAATCTTATGGATTATTTTCATAAGTTTAATTGGTGTAAAATTTGTATGAACTAATAATATAATATTCAAAAATTTAGGATTTTTAGTATTTGGAAATGAAGGAGTTTCATATAAACTAGATTTAGTTATAATTTTAATATGCTCTTGTTTTAATAATTGAATTGATTTTTCAATATTTTTTTTTCTTCCCCCAAATTTAGATTTTAAATTTGATCCTATGGATAATAATATCATTTAATTTTTATTTCGTAATAAATTTTTTTTATGTCTATGCCAGTCTCTTTGTTTTTTAATTTGACGTTTATCATAAAGTTTTTTTCCTTTAGCAACAGCAATTTCTACTTTTGCTTTACCTTTTTTAAAATATAATTTTGTTGGGATTAATGAAAAACCTTCTCGTGTAATTTTTCCTATTAATTTTCTGATTTCTCTTTTATTCAATAAAAGTTTTCTATTACTATTAGGTTCGTGGTTATTATAGCTAGATTGTTTGTAAAGAGGAATATGAGAGTTAACTAAAAAAAATTCTCCTCTTTCATTAGTTGCATAAGCTTCAGATATGTTTGCTTTTCCATCTCTTAATGATTTAATTTCAGAACCTTTTAAAGATAGTCCTGCTTCATAAAACTCATGAAAAAAATAATTAAAAGATGCTTTTCTATTATTACATATAATTTTTAAACCCGGATGGGATTTTGATTTCATCTTAAATTAATTTAGCACCTTGTAAAGCAGACTTAACAATTTTTTTTGTTTCATCAGTAACTTTTACAAGAGGAAGTCTTACATCTTCTAATGATAATTTTAATAGACTTGCAGCATATTTAACAGGCGCAGGATTACTTTCTATAAATAAAGATTTATGCAGAGGTTGTAATGTTTTATCTATTTCTTCAGCTTTTTTTATTTCATTTTCAGATTTAGACTTTGAGTATTTTTGCATATCAGCACATAGTTTAGGTGCAATGTTAGCTGTAACAGAAATAATTCCTACTCCACCTCTTTTATTAAATTTGAATGCAAGTCCATCTTCTCCAGTAAGCTGTATAAAATCATTTCCTAATTTTTTAACTGTTTCATCAAGTCTATTTAAATCTCCTGTTGCATCTTTAACGCCAGCTATATTTTTAAGTTCAAATAGTCTTGCCATAGTATCAACTGACATATCAATTACACATCTGCTTGGTATATTATAAATTATAATAGGTAGGCTTGTGTTGTCATTTATAGCTTTATAATGTTGATACAAACCTTCTTGGGTAGGTTTATTGTAATATGGTGTAACGATTAATACTCCGTCGGCTCCTGCTCTTTCAGCGTGCTTTGTTAATGATATGGCTTCTTCAGTAGAATTTGATCCAGTACCAGCTATAACTGGAATTTTTCCTTTAGCTTCTTTAATACATAACTCAATAACTTGCTCATGTTCTTTATGAGTTAATGTTGGAGATTCGCCTGTAGTACCTGCAGGAACCAAGCCGTTGGTACCATTTTTTAAATGAAAATGAATTAATTTGATATAACAATCTACGTCAAGCTTGTTATTTTTAAACGGAGTAAGCAAAGCAACATTTGATCCTTGGAACATAAATCTTTATAACATATTTTAATAGGACTAATCATTAAAAAAATTTATGAAAAAAAAATTATTATTTGAAAGGATTTTATATAATTCTTTATTTTATTTTGACTGTTAATAGTCACGCTGGTGAAAAGATATATCCTTTACCTAAGCCAAAGATTAATAATGAAATAGTTACTGATATAAAAAAGTTTAACCAAATTCTACCGCAAAAAAAACCTAAAATAATTAAAAAAGAGAGTACAGTTGTTGAGAAAGTTTCTGAAATTGAAACTAAAAAAATCGTTAAAAAAATACTTCCTGAAAAAAGACCATTAATTTATCAAAAAAAAATAACAAAAAATACAAAAAATTCAAAAGTACTAAATTCAAAGGATTTTAAATTAGCAATAAAAGCCTTTGACGCAATCAAAAATAAAAAATGGATTGAGGCAGTTAATATTTCAAAAAAAGCTAAAGACAAAAAACTTTATAGACTTGTTTATTGGTTATATCTTAAAAAAGAGATTAATAATGCAAGTTTTTATGATTATGTAAATTTTATCAAAGTTAATAAAGATTACCCTAGAACTGATAGACTAAGATATTTGGCAGAACATAAAATAAATTTTAAAACAGTTTCACCAAATTTTATCATTGATTGGTTTGATATTAAAAAACCATTTAGTGGATATGGAAACATAAAATTAGGTGAAGCACATTTAATTAAAGGTAATAAGGAACTGGGATCAAAATTAATAAAAGATGGGTGGATAAATGCAAGATTATCAAAATCTCAATTAAGATATTTTAGAAAAAAATATAAAGAGATAATTAAAGTTGAAGATAATATAAAAAGAGCTGATTGGTTAGCTTGGGAAGGAAAATATTGGGATTTGCAAAGAATGTTAAGATATTTGCCAAAAGATGAAACTACTTTGTACAGAGCTAGACAATTACTTATGAGTAAATCTTATGGTGTTGATGCAGCAATATCTAAGGTTGCTACAAAATATAAGAACGATATAGGATTAAATTATGATCGACTAAAATGGAGAAGGAAAAGAGGAAGAATTGACTCTTCTTTAGAAATTTTATTAGACGTATCTAATAAAAAAAGAAAATTAGTTCGTCCAGACTTATGGGGTAAAGAAAGAGTAATAATCGCAAGATCGTTGATTTATAAAAAAAAATATGCTTTAGCTTACAAGACTATCAGCAGTCACTCTATGAATGAAGGACCAAATTTTGCTGAATGTGAATGGTTATCAGGTTGGATTGCTCTAAGTTTTTTAGATGATCCAAGACTTGCTCTAAAACATTTTGAAAACTTTTATAAAAATGTTGGTTACCCAATAAGTTTATCCAGAGGTGCTTATTGGATAGCTGTATCAAATAAAAAACTTAATAAAAATGAAAAAGCAAATGAATGGTTTGGAGTAGCTTCACAATTTTTAACTACTTATTATGGTCAACTAGCATTCATTGAATTAAATAATGATAAAACATTTTCTTTAAAACCAAAAAAAGAATACGAAATTTCTAAAGATTTTAAAAAAAAATTTTATAAAAATGAGTTAGTAGACCATGTAACGTTATTGAAAGAATTAAATAAAACAAAGTATATAAAGGATATTGTAAAACATTTATCTAAAATGGATATAGAAAAAGGAAGTGAAGTTCTTGCTGGTGAACTTTCAATTATTAATGGAAGATATGATTTTGCAATACAAATAGCGAAACAAGCTTCTTATAAAAAAAGATTTTTTAATAAAATAAATTTTCCAATTATTGAAACACCTGCATTTGTAAGTGGAAAAAAAATGCCTCCTCCTGCACTTGTTTTATCAGTTATAAGACAAGAAAGTGAATTTGATTCCGAGGCAAATAGTTATGCTGGTGCTCAAGGATTAATGCAAATAATGACTTATACTGCAAAAATTTTAACAAAAAAAACAAAAGTAGCCTATAGTAAAAAAAAACTTACATCTGATCCACTTTATAATATTAAACTTGGGTCATATTATTTAGCAGGACTTTTGGAAGAATATGAAGGGTCTTATCCATTTGCTCTAGCTGCTTATAATGCTGGTCCTAAACGTGTAAAATATTGGAAAAAGTTAAATGGAAATCCACAAAAGAATCAAATTGATTATGTAAATTGGGTTGAATTAATAAAATTTAAAGAAACAAGAAATTATGTTCAAAGAGTTTTAGAAAATATTAATGTTTATAGATACATGGTAAAAGGAGAGCCTATTGTTATAAAAAATTTTTTTGAAGATAAAACTCACTATTAAACTTATTTAAAAATATTTTTATAAAATTGATGGCGGAGAGAGAGGGATTCGAACCCTCGGTACATGTTTCCACGTACGGTCATTTAGCAAACGACTGGTTTAAACCACTCACCCATCTCTCCTAAAAGCATAATAATCTAATTTATATTTATGTCTATAAGTTGATTTTTATTTATGGGATTATAATATAAAAATTTTGCTGTTTTAAACAAAAAACGTTTTGAATATACAATAATATTAAATTAAATTATACTGAATATATGAAAAATAAATATTCCATTTTTTCGCTTATAAAAAACTCTTTGAGCCATCATGAAAACTGGCAACAAGCATGGAGAAGTCCTGAACCAAAAAAAAGTTATGATATTATAATTATTGGTGGTGGTGGTCATGGACTAGCCACGGCTTATTACTTGGCTAAAAAACATAATATGAAAAATATTGCTGTAGTAGAAAAGGGTTGGATTGGTGGAGGAAATACTGGAAGAAATACTACCATTATAAGGTCTAATTATTTATGGGATGCAAGTGCAGGATTATATGATCATGCGTTGAAAATTTGGGAAGGTCTATCGCAAGAACTTAATTATAACATTATGTTTAGCCAAAGAGGTGTAATGAATCTTGCTCATAACCTTCAAGATGTTAGAGACCTAAAAAGAAGAACACATGCAAATAGATTAAATGGTATTGATGCAATATATCTAAATACAGAAGAAGTTAAAAAGTTTTGTCCTATCATCAATACTTCACAAAATATTCGTTACCCTGTGTTAGGTGGTACTTTACAAAAAAGAGCAGGTACAGCTCGTCACGATGCAGTCGCATGGGGTTATGCTAGAGGTGCTGACGAAATGGGAGTTGATATTATTCAAAATTGTGAAGTTAAAAGTATAAAAAGAAATAACGATGGTGTTGAAGGTATAGAGACGACAAGAGGATTCATTAAAACAAAAAAAATTGGTGTTGTTGCAGCAGGTCATTCTAGTGTTATAGCAAGTATGGTCGATCTTAAACTTCCACTTGAAAGTAAACCTTTACAGGCTTTAGTTTCAGAACCAGTTAAACCTATTATAGATACTGTAGTTATGTCAAATGCTGTACATGCTTATATAAGTCAATCTGATAAAGGTGAATTGGTTATAGGAGCAGGTACTGATGATTATGTTTCGTACTCTCAAAAAGGAAGCCATCAAATTGTAGAAGGTACTTTAAGTGCAATACTTGAGCTTTATCCAATTTTTAGCCGAATGAAAATGTTAAGACAATGGGGTGGAATTGTAGATATTTGTCCAGATGCAAGTCCCATATTAAGTAAAACTACTATTAAAGGTTTATATTTTAATTGTGGTTGGGGAACTGGAGGTTTTAAAGCTACGCCAGGTTCAGGAGATTTATTTGCACATACAATTGCTAACGATGAACCTCATAAACTTAATGAAGCTTTTAACTTAAATAGATTTGTAAGTGGTGATCTTGTTGATGAACATGGCGCAGCTGCAGTTGCTCATTAAATGTTTTTAATTACTTGCCCTTATTGTGGAGAGAGAGATCAGCAAGAATTTAAAGCTGGTGGGGAAGCTCATATTGAGAGACCAAAACAACCAACAGAATTAAGTGACGACGAATGGGCAGAATATCTTTTTATGCGAAAAAATATTAAGGGTATCCAGTTTGAAAGGTGGAACCATATTCATGGTTGTAGAAAATGGTTTAATATGGTGAGAGATACATCAAATGATAAGATTAAATTAATTTACAAAATGGGTGAAAAACCACCAAAAGAATAAACTTATGTCACAAAACTTAAGAGTAAAAAGTAGTAACTTTATTGATGAAACAACAAGAATTTCATTTAAATTTAATGGAAAAATATACCATGGATTTAAAGGAGATACTCTTGCTTCAGCTTTGTTAGCTAATGATGTTCACTTAGTAGGTAGAAGCTTTAAATATCATAGACCAAGGGGGATAATGACAGCTGGTTCTGAAGAGCCAAACGCAATTGTTCAAATTAGCAATGATAAGTCGTTAACAGAACCAAATGTGAGAGCAACAGAAGTTGAAATATATGATGGTTTAGAAGCGACAAGTCAAAATTGTTGGCCAAGTGTTAATTTTGATATTGGTGGAATAAATAATATTTTATCACCTTTTCTACCAGCAGGATTTTATTACAAAACATTTATGTGGCCTGCTAGTTTTTGGGAAAAATATGAATATTTCATAAGACATTCTGCAGGTTTAGGAAAATCTCCAACTGCGCCTGATACTGATATATACGATCATAAGTATGTCCATTGTGATGTGCTTGTTATCGGAGGTGGAATATCAGGAATTATAGCAGCAAAAACTGCTGCAAAAAATAATTTCAAAACTTTATTAGTAGATGAAAAAAATGAATTAGGTGGAACAACAATTTACCAAGAATCAACAAACTATAAGATTGAAAACCAAATATCATCAGAATGGTTAAAAAATGAGATTAAAGAATTAAAAAAATTAAACAATTTAGAGGTTAAAATAAGAACTAGTGTAGCTGCATACCATGGTTATAACTTTTTATTAGCAAGAGAAAATTTAACTGATCATTTAAATAAAAATGAAAAACAAAAAAAAATAAGACAAAGACTTTTAAAAATAAGGGCAAAAAAAGTAATCATTGCAACCGGTGCAATAGAGAGACCGCTAATATTCAATAACAACGACAGACCAGGTATAATGCTTTCTTCAGCAGTAAAAAAGTATGCTGATTATTATGGGGTTATTTCAGGAAGAAAAACTGTTTTTTTTACAAATAATGATAGTGCATATGAAAGTGCTATTTCTCTTCATAATAAAGGCATTGGGGTTAAAGCTATTATAGATATTAGAGATAAATCAAAATCAAAAATCATTAAAGATGTTGAAAATCTAGGTATTAAAATTTATTGGTCACATACAATTACAGACACACATGGATATAAAAGAATAAAAGAAATTTCTGTTATGAAGCTTTCTAAAGACAGCCAATCAGTTATTGGTTCAAAAATTAATATCAAGTGTGATTGTTTGGGTGTAGCCGGTGGATGGACTCCTGCTGTACATTTATTTACACAATCTGGTGGTAAACTAAAATTTAATAATGAAAATCAGGCTTTCTTACCCAATAAATACCCGTCAAAACAAATTAGTGTTGGGTCTTGTAATGGTGATTTCGAATTAGATAATATAATAAAAAATTCATCTAACTTGTTAAAAAAATTTCTAGAAATTAATAATACTGATTATGAAAATATAGATGTACAATCTTTATCAGATTCAAATAAAAAAAATATTTGGTTATTACCTTCTGATAAAGCGTTTGGAAAAACTAAACCATTTGTAGACTATCAAAACGATGCAACTGCTAAAGATATAAAATTAGCTTTAAGAGAAGGTTTTAGATCTATAGAGCATGTAAAAAGATATACAACAACAGGAATGGGTACAGATCAAGGAAAGCTTGGAAATATGAACGCTTTAGGCATCATAGCTGATAATACAGGTGTTAAGATGGAAGATTTAGGAACAACTACATTTAGACCTCCATACACTCCTTTAACGTTTGGAACTATAGTTGGGAGAAATGTAGGAAAATTTTTTGATATATTTAGAAGAACTCCTATGAATGATTGGCACATAGAAAATAAAGCTGAGTTTGAAAATGTAGGTCAGTGGAAACGAGCTTGGTATTATCCTAATAAAAATGAAAATATGCAAGACGCTGTTCAAAGGGAAAGCAAAGCTGCTAGAGATAGCGCAGGTATACTTGATGCCTCTACCCTTGGCAAAATTGATATTCAAGGGAGTGATGCTTCAGAGTTTTTAAATCGAATATACACTAACTCATGGTCTAAACTAGCTGTGGGAAAATGTAGATATGGATTGATGCTTAATGAAGATGGTATGGTTTATGATGATGGTGTTACTACAAGATTGGGAGAAAATCATTATATAATGACAACAACAACAGGTGGTGCAGCAAATGTTTTAAGTAAACTCGAAGACTATCTTCAAACTGAGTGGCCTGAACTTAATGTTTACTTAACTTCTGTAACTGATCATTTCGCTACTGCGAGTATTTGTGGCCCAAATAGTAAAAAAATATTAAAAAAATTAATTCCAGATTTAGATTTATCAGATGAAAATTTTCCTCATATGTCTTTTAAAAACTCTCAAATTGGAAATATAAAGTGTAGAGTAATGCGAATTAGTTTTACAGGAGAACTTAGTTATGAAATTAATATTCAAGCTAATTTTGGTAAAGCATTATGGGAAAAATGTATGGAAGTAGGAAAAGAATTCAATATTACACCATATGGGACTGAAACTATGCATTTATTAAGAGCGGAAAAAGGTTTCATTATTGTTGGGCAAGATACAGATGGAACAATGACACCTATAGATTTGCAAATGGATTGGATAGTAAGCAAAAAAAAATATGATTTTATTGGCAAAAGATCACTTTATAGATCTGATACAATGCGTGAAGACCGTAAACAATTAGTTGGATTATTAACAGATGATCCAAATATAGTTTTGGAAGAAGGTGCTCAAATAGTTTCTGAACTAAATCAAAATCCAGTGCAAATGTTAGGACATGTAACTTCAAGTTATTACAGTCCAAATCTTAACAAATCCATAGCTTTGGCTGTAATAAGAGGTGGAAAAAATATGTTAGGTAAAAAACTATTTATACCGATGGAAAGTAAAACAATCAATGTAACTGTCGCTAATCCAATTTTTTTTGATAGAGAGAATAAAAGATTAAATGCTTAATTTAAATATGCCTATTAATAAAAGTTTAAAAGTATCTAATTTAGAAATTGCTGAAATAGAACCCAAAATTAAAATAAATGTCAGAGGAAAAAATAGAGAATTTTTTAGTAAATTAGGTAAAATATTAAATATAATTTTACCTACAGAAGCAAATACAACAACAATAAGTGAAAAATATACAGCTTTGTGGTTAAGCCCAGATGAGTGGCTTATAACTTCAAATGAAATAAATAATGAAATTAAAAATCTATATATTTTAGAGGATATTTTATTTCAAAACATATCAAAAATTAACTCAGGTGCTATTACAGATGTTTCAGATCAATATATAAATTTAAATTTAAAAGGAGAAAATATTTATGAAGTTCTAAGCTCAGGCTGCCCTTATAATTTCAATAATTTTAAAGAAAATAAAAACTCTGTGGTACAAACTGTATTAAATGGAATTGATGTGATAATATATCGCAATGATAAATACGATGTAAATTTACTAGTTAGACGTTCCTTTTCTGAACATTTGTGGTCATGGATCTGTGACTCTTCGTCAAGATTATAAAATTACTTTGATTTAAGATAACAATAACAGTAAATTATTACTCTAATAATGAAAAAAATTTTACCTATAATTTTTATAATTTTTGTAACTTTTTCAGCGCAAGCTGAGTCTAGACTCAATAAAATTTTAAGTTCAGGAGAATTAAGAGTTGGAACTACTGGAGATTGGAATCCTATGACTGTAAAGGATCCATCTTCTAATGAATATAAAGGGTTTGATATAGACGTTGTTAAAGAATTAGCTAAAGATATGGGTGTAACTCTAATACTTGTACCAACTGAATGGAAAACTTTAGTTTCGGGAATAACATCCGATAAATATGATTTATCAACTAGTGCATCACTTAGTGCAAAAAGAGCTTTAGCTACTGGATATACTGATTCATATTTTACTTACGCTACCGTTCCACTTGTATCAAAAAAAAATTTATCAAAATTTAAAGACTGGAAAGATTTAAACAAAAAAAATATAAAAATAGCTGTAACACTTGGTACTGTTCAAGAAAAGATGGCTAAAGAATTTTTTCCTAAAGCAACTATTATTTCTGTAGAAGCACCAGCAAGAGATTATCAAGAAGTATTAGCTGGTAGAGCTGATGGTCATATTACTAGCAATATTGAAGCTTCAACTTTAGTTAAAACATATGATCAACTAGCTATAGTGCCTATTTCAGCAGGGAAAAAACCAACTCCATTAGCTTGGTTAATTAAACAAGATGATCAAGTCTGGATAAACTATGTAAATCATTGGATTGAATTAAAAAAAGCTTCAGGTTTTTTTAATGATTTAATGAAAAAGTATGGTTTAAAAAACTTATAATTTTAAATTAATATATTAATGGTTATAATTTAATTAGTGAAAAAACTGATTTTATTATTACCTCTATTTTTAACATCATGTAGCTCAAGTCATGAGTGGGCATGGTATATTATTTCACCAAACAAAATTAATGGCTTAACTAACTTAAAGTTTCTTTTAAGTGGGATGGGTATAACTATTTATATTTCTATAATATCAATTCTTATATCTATGATTTTAGGTTTTGTTGTGGCGATACCTTCTCTGGCGAAAAATAAATTATTAACTTATATTAATATTGGTTATGTCGAAATTGTAAGGGCTATTCCTTTATTAGTTTTAATTCTGTGGGTTTATTACGGTCTTCCAATAATGACAGGTTTGAGCTTTAGTCCTTTTGTATCTGGAATAATTGCTCTATCTATTAGTGAGAGTGCATTTCAAGCTGAAATTTTTAGAGCAGGAATTAATTCAATAAAGCAAGCTCAATGGGAGGCTGGGAGTTCTTTAGGATTAAATTTTTTTAAAAGATTAAGATTAGTAATACTTCCTCAGGCGATTAAAAATATTTTACCTGCATTAGGCAATCAGTTTGTTTACGTTTTGAAAATGTCTTCATTGGTATCCATTATTGGTATTGCAGATCTTACGAGAAAAGCTAATGAATTAGTTGTTACAACATACAGACCTTTAGAAATTTACACATTTTTGATTTTAGAATACTTAGTTTTAATACTAATAGTTTCTTATTTTGTCAGAAGATTGGAAAATAAACTTAAGAAAGACTAAAATAGTTTATATTTGATACATATTAAAATATCCTCAAATAATATCTTTTTAGGGTAGATATATTTTATCTCATTAATACCATTATTGATTTGTTCTTTAGAAAGATTAACAAGACAGGAGATATATTTTTTTTTTACCATCTTAATATAATTATTTCTGGTTATTAAAACTTTAAATTTAAATTTATCAATTTTACTATTTTTTAATATTTTATGTACTAATTTCAGCATTTTGAAATCTCTTTTTAAACCGCTGTTAAGTTTTTGCTTCATTAATTTAAAACAAGGTATTTCATTATTTATTGTATTTAGAGAAAGAATAATTAACACACCGCCTTTTTTTAAATTATTTTTGCAAATTTTAATTAATCTTTTTCTTTTATCTTTGCTAAAAAAATGAAGAGTTTGCTTTATCATTATTAAATCAAATTTATTTTGATTATTTTTAAAAAATTTAAATATATCTTCATTTCTAAAATCTAATGATTTATCAATATCTTTATGAAAAACAGGATCAACTCCAATAGGCTTATTAGCTAACTTTAACTTTCTAGACAAAGAACCAAAAATTTTTCCTCTACCGCAGCCAATATCTAGTATTTGAGAATTTTTATTAAGTTTTTTTTTTTTTAATATAAATGAATTAAAAGATTTTATATAAGCCCGTGATGATAACCAAGTTTTATTATCCCAATTTTTTAATTCTTTCATTATAGCAGTTTAATTATTTTTTCTATAGTCCCAAGGATATTCAAACTTCATAGACCACATCCCTGCTCGATTACTTTTGGCATAATCTTCGTCTATAATAAATTTTTTAGAGTATCTTCTATAAGCAAATCCATAACCATGTCTAACAATATAACTTGATAAACTCTCATTATTTATAAAACATTCTGCTAAAATTCTTTTATACTGGTCCTTACCATTGCTAATACATTCAACAGTGTTATTGCCAATTTTATCTATAATTATTTGTTTTGCCATTTCTCCACAAGGATTTTCTTCACCTTCTTTTATGCAAGTTTGTTTGAGCTCAGGTGCATCAATACCAGCAAATCTGATCTTTTCACCATTTAGATGAATTGTATCACCATCAACTACTTTTAGTTCTTGGGATTTGACATGGTTAATAATAAAGAGAAATATTAATGAAAAAATACTAGTAAGAAAAATGGTTTTTCTTTTGCTTAAAAACATTATTTAAAAAATATCCAATAAATATAATTAGAGCAATACCCATAAACCAATTAGTTGCCATTATAGTATAAAATATATCTGTATAGTCTCCACCTCTAATATTTATTACATACCATAATGATAAAAATGGAAAAGCTGTTAATCTTAATATACTTAAATAAAGACTGTAAATTGGTTTTTTAAGAGCTTGAAATACTGCTGTAGTAATAAAAAACACTGGGTAGATAGGACCAATTAAGGCAGCAACTTTTAGATAAATCACTCCATGAATTATTGCCTCAGTATTATTTGTAAATTGAGAGACAAAAAATTCCGCACCAAAAAACAATATTATTCCTGCTAATGCCATAAATGAAGATCCAAACAATAAAGCCTTAGAATATAATTCTCTTATGCGATTATACTTTTTAGCTCCAAAATTTTGTCCCCCGATTGATAGAACTGCAGTATTTAAACCAATAACTGGTAACAAAAAAACTTGTTCTACTCTTAAAGCAGCTCCATAACCTGCTGTTGCTAATTCGCCAAATTGACCAATAAAATATAAAATATTAAAAATACCTACACCAATAAACAACATACTAAACATTATAGGTAATGCTTGTGAAAATAATTCCTTCAACATTGCGGGTTTTGGGATAAAACACTGAATAAATAAATATTTTCTTAATTTACATGAATTAACTTTATAAGCTAAATAAAAAGTACCTATTGACTGAGAGATCACTGTTGCTATAGCAAGTCCTGCAATTCCAAATCCTGGGATAATTCCGTAGCCCCAAATAAATAAAGGATTCAAAAATATATTTAAAAAAAAACTAAAGATTAGTACATTTCTATAACTTTTTGTGTCACCTTGTGCGTTCAAAGCTCCATTTAAAGAAATTTGAATCATCACAATAAAAGTAGCATAAAAAATTATATCTAAATATTCTCTTGTTAAGGCTATACCTGTAGCATCAGATCCCATCACTCCTAAAAGAAAATTAGATGCATTTAAACCAAACAAAGTTACAATTATAGAAGTAAAAATTGCAAAAATTACAGATTGAGCAATAAATAAAGATGCTTTGTTAATTTTTTTTTCGCCAATTAAATTTCCAATACAGGCATTCGTAGCAGCACCAATGCCTACACCAACAGCTATTATTACAAAGTAAATTGGAAATGATTTTGCAATTGCGCCAATTGCTTCAGCTGAAATTCTTCCTGCAAACCAAGTATCTACTAAGTTATAAAAAGTTTGAAATAGAGAACCAACACTAGCTGGAATAGTAACTTTCCTTAATAATGTCCAAATTGGATCTTTAGTTAATTTTATTGATTTTGACAATTTCTATTTCCTATTTAAATTCTTTTTGAAATATATGCTTTGTTCTTGAATTTTTAGCAAGGTTTATTTGCTTTTGTCTCATTCTGAATCTTTCTTTTTGTTCATTAGTTAAATTATTGTGACAATTAGGGCATGAAACGCCCTCTTCATATTTTTTAGATTTTTTATCTAGCACTGATATAGGTTTTCTACAACCACTGCACATTGAATAAGTTCCATTAATTAAACCATGTTTTAAACTGATTCTATTATCAAAAACAAAACATTCTCCCTTCCACAAACTTTCTTTCTTTGAAATTTTTTGAAGGTAATTTAAAATACCTCCTTTAAGTTGATAAATATTTTTAAAACCTTTTTTTTTTAAAAAAACTGATGCTTTCTCACATCTGATTCCACCAGTGCAAAACATTGCAATAGGTTTTGTTTTCTTAAGTTTATTTAAGTATTTTGGAAATTCTCTAAAATTTTCTACATCAGGATTAACAGATTTTTTAAAAGTACCTACATTATATTCAAATGGTTTTCTAGAGTCTAAAACTAAAGTTTCTTTATCTTTGATCAATTTATTCCACTTTTTGGGATCAATATGATTGTCTTTTTTATTTTTTGAGGACAAAGAAAGTCCCATTGGTACTACTTCTTTTTTAATTTTAACTTTTGGTTTATGAAATGGCTGAAATTTACTTTTTGAAATATTTTTGCTATCGAATTTTTTGAAATTTAGTATTTTTTTAATTCTAATAATAGTTGATTTTAAATCAACAGCTTTTCCAGAAATTGTTGCGTTTACTCCTTCATTCGCAATAATTATTGTTCCTCTGATATTTTTTTTTATTAAAAAATCATAAAGTAAAGCTTTATTCTTCTTTAATGCTTTAATTTCTTTAAATTTATAAAATCCAAATACTTCAAACATTATAAAATTCTACAAACAGTCATCCCATCACCTAAGGGCACTATAATTTGTTCCACTCTTTTATCTTCTTCAACATGGGCATTAAACTCTCTTATATTTACTGTGTATTTGTCTAAAATATCCTCATCGGCAACTTCTCCATGCCACAAGACATTGTCAACAATAATTAAACCACCCTTATCCATTAATTTTAATGATCTTTCGTAATATTCTTTATAATTCATCTTATCTGCATCAATAAAAATCATATCAAATTTATTATTTTTTAATTCTTCTAAACTTTCGAGTGCAGGTTTTGTTATAGTCTCGATTTTATGATTCTGATGAGCTTTTTTAAAAAAATTGATTGCAACTTTATTTGTCTCTTCATTATTATCAAGTGCTATAAGTTTACCATTATCAGGTAATGCCAAAGCTATAGAAAGTGCACTTAACCCAGTAAAAGTTCCAATCTCAAGCACATTTTGAATTTTTGATGTTTTAACAATTAAATGTAAAAAATGACATTGAGATGTAGCTACTTGCATTCTCTTTTCATTTCCAAGTTTATTGTTATAATCAATTATTTCTTGCTGAATAGGATTTAGTTTTAAACTAAAATTATCTATATACTTTTGAAGTTTTTCGTTGATTTCTAAGTTCTTACCCATAAATTAAAGTTTTTTCTTTAATATGCTATTAACTAATTGTGGGTTGGCTTTTCCATTTGACGCTTTCATGGCTTGGCCAACAAAAAAACCAAAAAGTTTTTCTTTCCCAGATTTGTATTCTTTAACTTTTTCTGGATTATCATCTATTACCTTTTCAATTAATATTTCTAAAGCCTTAGGGTCACTTTCTTGTTTAAGATTTTTTTCTTCTACAATTTTTTTTGGATCTTTATCTCCGTCCATCATTAATTCAAAAATTGTTTTAGCTATTTTACCAGATATTGTTCCATCTTTAATTAGATTTATCAATTTTGATAAATTGATTGAGCTTATTGGGCTTTGAGAAATTTCTAAATTCCTATCATTTAAAACAGCAAATAGTTCACCAGTAATCCAATTTGTGGCAAGCTTTACATCAGAATTTTTTATGACTTCTTCAAAATATTTTGAAGTTTCATTATCAGAAACTAGTATAGTTGCCTCATATGGTGTTAATTTAAATTTATCTATAAATCTTTTTTTCTTTTCATCAGGTAATTCAGGTATTTCTTTTTTAATTTTATCTATAAATTCATCACTTACATCCAAAGGAAGTAAATCAGGATCAGGGAAATATCTATAATCATGAGCATCCTCTTTAGATCTCATGGAGCGAGTTTCATTTTTTTTAGTATCAAAAAGTCTAGTTTCTTGAATTACAGACTTACCATCTTCAATTAAATCTACCTGTCTATTAGCTTCATAATTAATTGCCATCTGCATAAATTTAATTGAATTAACATTTTTAATTTCACATCTTGTTCCAAATTTTTCTAGACCTTTGATCCTTACTGAAACATTTACATCTGCTCTCAAAGATCCTTCTTGCATGTTTCCATCACAAGTACCTAAATAACGCATAATAGACCTTAGCTTTTTAATAAATATGTTAACCTCGTCAGGAGATCTTAAATCTGGTTTGCTAACTATTTCCATTAATGCTACTCCTGATCTATTTAAATCTACTAACGTATTTTGTGGATCCATATCATGTATACTTTTTCCAGCATCTTGTTCCAGATGAAGTCTTTCAATTCTAATTTCTTTTTGACCATGTGGGGTATCAAGAGTAACAGTGCCCTCTCCAACTATTGGGTGTTTAAATTGAGAAATTTGGTAACCTTGAGGTAAATCTGCGTAGAAATAATTTTTTCTGTCAAAAATAGATCTTTTGTTTATTTTGGCCTTAAGTCCAATTCCTGTTTTGATTGCCTGTTTAACACAAAATTCATTGATAACTGGAAGCATACCTGGAAAAGCTGCATCTACTAAGCTTACTTGTGTATTTGCTTCAGCACCAAATTTTGTTGATGATGCAGAGAATAATTTTGATTTTGAAGTAACTTGAGCATGAACTTCCAAACCAATAATTACCTCATAAGTATTTTTGTTTCTAACAATTAAATACTCTTTATTATTTTTCATTTTTTATCCACCAATCATTAATTTTACTTTTAAAATTAATCTTTTCTTCCATTGAATATGCTATATTTAGAATATTTTGTTCGTCAAAAGCTTTACCTATAACTTGTAAACCCATTGGGTGCCCTTTTGAATCAAAACCAGCAGGTATAGAAATAGCGGGAAGTCCTGCTAAATTAACAGGAACTGTAAATATATCATTAAGGTACATTGAGACAGGGTCGTTTGTTTTTTCTCCAATTTTAAAAGCAGAGCTTGGTGTAGATGGGGTTAAAATCGCATCTACAGTCTTATAGGCTTCATCAAAATCATTTTTAATAAGCTTTCTAACTTTTTGTGCTTTTAAATAAAAAGCATCGTAGTAACCTGATGATAAAACGTATGTTCCAATCATAATACGTCTCTGCACTTCACTGCCAAAACCCTCAGATCTAGTTTTTTCATACATATCAATCAAGTTATTACCTTCGGATCTAAAACCATACTTTACTCCATCATATCTTGATAAATTTGAAGAAGCTTCAGCTGGTGCCACTATATAATAAGTAGGTAATGCATAACTTGTATGTGGTAATGAAATATCAATAATTTCTGCTCCACAATCTTTTACATATTCAATTCCTTTGCTCCAAAGTTTATCTACTTCTTTGGGCATATCATCAATTCTATATTCTTTTGGAATTCCAATTTTTTTTCCTTTAATATTTTTGGAAAGTTCTGAGCTATAATTATTTCTTTTAAAGTTAATTGAAGTAGAATCTTTTAAGTCATAGGTGCTAATAACCTCAAGTAATAAAGCACAATCTTTTACATTTTTAGACATAGGTCCTGCTTGATCTAAAGAAGATGCAAAAGCAACGATACCATATCTAGAACAACTACCATAAGTGGGTTTTAAACCTACCGTACCAGTAAAAGAAGCTGGCTGTCTAATAGAGCCTCCTGTATCTGTACCAATTGTTATAGGAGTCAAATTAGCTGCTAAAGCTGAAGCAGAACCTCCAGAAGAACCACCTGGAACAAAACCTTTAGCAACAGGATTATGTACATTACCAAAAAAACTAGTTTCATTAGATGAGCCCATAGCAAATTCATCACAGTTTAGTTTACCAAGTAATATCCCACCATCATTCCAGATATTTTGAGTAACTGTTGACTCATAACTTGGAATAAAATTATTCAAAATTTTACTTCCAGCGGTGGTTCTTACACCATCAGTACAAAATAGATCTTTAACAGCTATAGGAATACCAGGTAATTTTAAATCAAAATTTGGATTATCATCAAACTTTTGAGCATTTTTTAAAGCAGATGAAAAATTTTCTGTAACAAAAGAATTTAGAATTTTAGATTTCTCAGATCTGTTAATAAATGCTTTTGTAATTTCTACAGATGAAATATTTTTGTCTTTAATATTTTTTATTAATTCATTTAAAGTTTGGGAAGTGATATCGTTCATTATTCAACTACCTTAGGAACCACAAAAAAATCTTTATTTTCATCAGGTGAATTCCCCAATATTTGTTCTTTAATATTTTTACTATTAACTTCGTCTATTCTTAACTTTAAGGTTGTTTCAGCTATAGAGGTAAGTGGTACAACTTTATCAGTATTTAATTCATTTAGTTTTTCAATAAATCTAAAAATTGAACTCAGGTCTTTAGCTAAAGATTCAGCTTTTTTTTCTTCTACAGAAATTCTAGCTAATTTTGATATATGTTTAATTGTATTTTTATCTATTGACATTTGAGAATATTGGCAAATAAGTTAAATTAGCATTAAAAATGAAAACAAACAATATACTGAGTAACAAAGATTTTAAAACGATTATTGAAAAAAAATCTAGATTAATAGGGATTGACCCTGGAAGTAAAAATATTGGTATTGCTATTTGTGATGAAAATAAAATAGTAGCAACACCACTAAAAACTATAAATAAAACAAAAATTGAAGTCTTTTTAAATGAAATCAATAAAATTATTATAGAAAATGATATAAAAGGAATAGTTATAGGAAAACCTTTGCATATGGATGGTTCAGTTAGCCGATCATCTCAATCTGCAGCAGATTTAGCAGAAAACATATCAAAAAATATTACAATTCCCATCACCTTGTGGGATGAAAGGCTATCAAGTGAAGGAAGTTTTAAAATTGTAAGAGATTTAGGGACAAATGTAAGCAGTAGAGTCAAAAAATTAGATGAAAACGCTGCTGCATTCATCTTACAAGGGGCTATAGATTATTTAACTAATTAAATGCTTGCATGAATAGCGCTAAAGGGCTATAGAGTTTATTTTAATGGCTACTATTAAAAAAAATCAAGCTGTTAAAATAACCCAAAATCATTTGCTAGGTATTCAAGATCTTTCTTTAAAAGAAGTTAGTAAAATATTAACTGAAGCAAAAAGTTTTATTGGTCTAAATAGATCATCTTCAAAAAAAATTGATGTTTTAAGAGGTAAAACTCAAATCAATTTATTCTTTGAGCCATCAACGAGAACACAAAGTTCTTTTGAACTAGCAGGAAAAAGACTAGGTGCAGATGTGATGTCAATGAATATAGTAAATTCAGCAATTAAAAAAGGTGAAACTTTAATAGATACTGCTATGACATTAAATGCAATGCACCCCGACATAATTGTAATTAGGCATCAAGATTCTGGTGCACCAAATTTATTATCTCAAAAAGTAAATTGTTCTGTTATTAATGCCGGTGATGGAAGACGAGAACATCCAACGCAAGCTTTACTAGATGCTTTAACTATAATTAATAGAAGAAAAAAAATTGAAGGACTTAAAATTGCAATTTGCGGTGATATACTTCATTCAAGAGTAGCAAGATCAAATATTTATTTAATGAATATGCTTGGTGCTGAAATAAATGTTGTTGCACCAAAAACTTTGCTCCCACATTCAATAGAACGACTAGGCGTTAAAACTTTTACTAATATGAAAAAAGGATTAGATAATTGTGATATTGTAATGATGTTAAGATTACAAAATGAAAGAATGCATGGATCATTTTTACCATCAGCTAGAGAATATTATGAATATTATGGATTAACTTACGATAAACTTACAGTGGCAAAAAAAGATGTTTTAATAATGCATCCTGGCCCAATGAATAGAGGTGTCGAAATAGATACTAACTTAGCAGATGATATAAATAAAAGTGTTATCAAAGAACAAGTTGAATTAGGTGTTGCTGTTAGAATGGCTTGTTTAAAGATTTTTTGTAAAAAAAACATATGAAAGAAAAATATTTAATAAATGCAAGGATAATTGATCCAAAAAATAATATTGATGAAATTGGTGGATTAATAATTGATGAAAAAGGCTCAATTAAAGCTTCTGGGAAAAAAGTTAATTTGGAAAATATTCCTTCTAAAATAGAAAAAATAGATTTAAAAAGAAAAGTATTAATACCAGGCTTAGTTGATATGCGTGTTTTTGTTGGAGAGCCAGGGTATGAGTATAAAGAAAACTTTAGAACTTTAAGTAATGCAGCTTTATCTGGTGGTGTTACATCTGCAGTTTTAATGCCCAATACCAAACCAGTTATAGATAATGTTTCAATGGTAGATTTTTTAAAACGTAGAGGTAGAGATAAATCTAGAATAAATATTTATCCTACAGCATCTTTAACAAAAAATACTGAAGGAAAAAAAATGACAGAATTTGGTCTTTTACAAAAAAAAGGGATAATAGCTTTTACTGATGGGATAAAAACAGTTCAAAACCCTCAGGTAATGGCAAGAATAATGAATTTTGCAGGTCAATCAAACTCATTAATAATACAACACGCTGAGGACAATATAATGTCAGAGAATGGATTAATTAATGAAGGTGAAATATCTACTAGATTAGGTTTAAAAGGTATACCTGCTTTAGCAGAAAAAATTATCGTTGAAAGAGATTTGTCATTTTTAGAAGAATATTTTTGTAGATACCATATTTCCCAAATATCATCAGAAAAAACAATTGCAGCAATAAAAAAAGCAAAAAATGATGGAAAAACTTTTACTACAGGAGTGTCTATAAACAATCTATCTTTAAATGAAAATGATATAGGTGATTTTAAAACATTTCTTAAACTTTCACCTCCCTTAAGAACTGAAAGCGATAGAATGGCATTAGTTCAAGCAATAAATGATGACATAATAGATGTCATAGTTTCAGACCATAAACCAGAAGACGAAGAGTCAAAAAGGCTCACATTTGCCCAGGCAGCTACTGGTTCAAGTGGAATTGAAACACTACTTTCTCTTTCATTAGAAATGTTCCATAACAAATCAGTTCCCTTAAAGAAAATAATTGCGGCATTAACTTGTAACCCTTCTAAAGTATTAGGAATCAACAAAGGTTCACTTGATGAGGGAAATAGTGCTGATTTATGTGTTGTTGATATTGATAAACCTTGGGTAGTAAAAAAAGATGAAATAAAATCGAAGTCTAAAAATACATCTATTGAAAACAGAAAATTACAAGGTAAAGTTATAAAAACTTTCTTAAAGGGTGAAATTGTTTACGAAGGTTTGTAAAATTTGATGGAAATAATTATTGTAATTTTTTTTTCATATTTAAGTGGATCAATACCATTTGGTTTAATTTTAACAAAAACTTTTAGCAACAAAGATATTAGAAAAATTGGATCTGGTAACATAGGTGCAACTAATGTTTTAAGATCTGGTAATAAATATTTAGCAATATTAACTTTATTATTAGATATATTTAAAGGATACTTGCCAGTTCTAATAACTTTAAAATATTTTGATCAACATTTACAAGTAGCAGCATTAACAGTGTTCTTGGGACATATTTTTCCAATTTGGTTAAATTTTAAAGGTGGAAAAGGAGTTGCTACATATTTAGGAGTCTTGTTTGGTTTGTCTTTTAGTTTAGCAATCTTTTTTATTTGTTCTTGGATATTAACATCGTTAATATTTAGATATTCTTCAGTATCATCAATATTTTCTACTTTTTCTGTTTTGATTGTGACAATATTTAGAGAAAATGTTTTGGAGTCATTAAATTTTACTTTTGCTTATCAACAAAGTATTCAGTTAATTTTATTTATTTTTTTTATATTAATTGTATTCACTCATAAAAATAATATTTTAAACTTAAAGAATAAAACTGAAAATAAAATAAAACTCTAGATTACAAGCCCTTTTTTAAAGTATTCACAATCTACTATTTGACAAAACAAATTATATTTGACACTAAAGTATTTAATGAATCTAGTTATTGTAGAAAGTCCAGCTAAAGCAAAAACTATCAATAAATATCTCGGAGATAATTATACAGTTCTTGCAAGTTATGGCCATATAAGAGACTTGCCTTCTAAAAATGGTTCAGTTGATCCAGATAATAATTTTAAAATGTTGTGGGAAGTGGATAGTTTTTCAAAAAAATATCTAAAAGAAATTACAGAGGTAGCAAAAGAATCTTCTAAGATAATTCTTGCAACAGATCCAGACCGTGAAGGAGAAGCAATTGCTTGGCATGTAAAAGAATTTTTAGATGAAAAAAAAATACTTAAAGATAAAAAAATAGAAAGAGTTGTGTTCAATGAAATTACCAAAAAAGCTGTTACTAAAGGTATTGATAATCCAAGACAAATTGAACCATTGTTAGTGGATGCTTATATGGCTCGTAGAGCATTGGATTATCTTGTAGGTTTTAATATTTCTCCTATTTTGTGGACAAAACTACCTGGTTCAAAATCTGCTGGCCGCGTTCAATCTGTAGCTTTAAAATTGATCACAGAAAGAGAACATGAAATAGAGTCATTTAACCCAGAAGAATTTTGGACTTTGGACATAATGTTTAGTGATACAAAGAATTCTTTTAAAACTTCAATCTTTCAACTAAATGGAAAAAAAATTGAAAAATTTTCCTTTAAAAATAAAGAAGAAATTAATCAAGCTATAGAAAAAATAAAATTAAATAATTATAATGTCACCGAAATAACAACAAAAGTTGTAAACAGAAATCCTTCTGGCCCATTTACAACTTCTACAATGCAACAAGTGTCATCAGGAAAATTAGGGTTTGGTGCTTCCAGAACAATGCAGATTGCTCAAAAACTATATCAAGGTATTGAAATAGAGGGAGAAACAATTGGTTTAATAACTTATATGAGAACTGATGGAACTAATATATCTAATGATGCTATTATAACATTTCGTGACTACATAGAAAAAGAATATGGAAAAGAATATCTTCCAAGTGATCCTCTAAATTATTCAGGTAAAAAAGCTAAAAATGCTCAAGAAGCTCATGAAGCAATAAGACCGACAGATATAATGAGAACACCAAATAACATAAAAAAATATTTAAGCACTGATCAATATAAGCTTTATGACCTGATATGGTCTAGGGCTTTATCTTCACAAATGGAATCTGCTAAATTTGATAGAAACACAATAATCATCGCATCTGAAAAAAATGAAACTATCTTTAAAGCAACCGGTTCTTTAATAAAGTTTGATGGATTTTTAAAAATAATTAAAGATTCAAAAAAAGATAATGATGAAAATATATTGCCTGAAGTTACTAAAGGAAAAGTAAATATAGAAACTTTTCTCGATGAACAACACTTTACTCAACCACCACCACGATATTCTGAGGCAAGTTTAGTTAAAAAATTAGAAGAACTAGGTATTGGAAGGCCTTCTACTTATGCGAGTATAATTTCAGTTATTTCTACTCGAGGCTACGCAGAAACTATAAGCAAACGATTTCACCCTACAGATAGAGGAAAATTAATATCAGCATTTTTAGAAAAACTATTTGCTAAATATGTAGATTATAATTTTACAGCTAGTTTAGAGAATCAACTTGATGATATTACCTCAGGTAAAGAAGGATGGATTAAAGTTTTAGAAATGTTTTGGAAAGATTTTAATCAAAATGTGACCAAAGTTAAAGAAATAAGAACTAGAGAAGTTCTTGATTTATTAAATGATAGTTTGGGTAGTTTAATATTTGAAAAAGATAAGAAAGGTAATATCAATAGAAAATGTAAATTATGTGAAAATGGGTCTCTTAGTTTAAAAAATAGTTTTAGGGGGGGTGCTTTTATTGGTTGTTCAAATTATCCAGATTGTAAATTTACAAGACCTCTATCAAAGGTTAAAGCTGCTCAACAATCTCAGTTAGCAGAACCAAAATTAATAGGTCATCATGAAAATGGTAATGAAATGTTTCTTAAAAATGGAAGATTTGGACCTTATATACAATATGAGGCTATTCAAGAAATAATTCAAGAACCTGTGGTCCAAAAAAAAAGTAAAAAGAAAAAAAGTAAAAAGAAAAAAGAAAATGATAATCGCAAAAATGTTTCTATACCAAAGGGAATCTCTATAGAAACAATTAATTTAGAAAGAGCAAAATTTTTATGTTCATTACCAAAAAGTTTAGGTATTAACCCAGAAAATCAAAAAGAAATATTTTTAAATTCAGGTAGATTTGGTCCATATTTAAAATGTGAAAATAAATCAGCTAGAATTGAAAATGTCGAAGAAATTTTTTCAATTGGTTTAAACAGAGCAATAACATTAATAGCAGATGCAAAACCAGGAAGAATGTCATCATCAATAATCAAGGATTTAGGAGAACATCCAGAAGATAAAAAACCAGTTAAAATAATGAAAGGCCAATATGGTCCTTATATTAAATATAAATCTCTGAATGCAACTATACCTGAAGAAAAAGATCCATTAGAGCTAAATATGGAAGATGCCTTGATTTTAATAGAAAAAAGAAGAGAATATGATAAAAATAAAAAAAAGAAAAAACGTTAATGAATTTAGAACAAAAATTAAAAGATTTAAATATAACTTTACCAAAAGCACCTGATCCCGTTGGCGCTTATGTGGCATTTAAAAAGGTTGGAAACTTATTATACATATCAGGCCAGCTACCTATAGATTTAGATGGAAACATTATTAAAGGAACAATTGGTAAAGATTTAAATTTAGAAGATGGTAAAAAAGCTTCTAAACTTTGTGCCTTAAACATTGTATCACAAGCCAAAAAAGCAATGGATGGTAATTTAGATAAGATAAAAAGCTGTGTTAAAATAACTGGTTTTGTAAATTCTTCTGATGATTTTATTGAACAACCTCAAATTATAAACTCAGCTTCAGAAACATTGGCAGCTATATTTGGAGACAATGGGAAACATACTCGTGCAGCAGTAAGTGTAAATACTTTACCATTGGGTATTGCTGTAGAAATTGATGCTATATTTGAAATTTAGACTTATCTGCCTACACCAAAATATTTAATCTTAGCTAACTTCATTTTTTTTGGGGAATAAATATTTCTCATATCATAGATTTTGAAATCTCTTTTTTTTACTAATTTTTTGAAATTTAAATTTTTAAATTCATCCCAATCAGTGTGTAAAATTATTAAATCACTATTTTTACATGCTAAAGAAATATTTTTTTCAAAGAAAACACTTTTATATTTATGAAATTCGTCTTTCTTGCCAGAAGGATCGTAATAAGAGATTGATGCACCAAGTTTATGTAATTTGGGAATAATCTTTAAACAAGAAGATTCTCTCATATCATCAGTATTAGGTTTAAATGTAACTCCCAAAAAGGTAATGTTTTTTTTATTGATTTTGTTATTTAGTATTAATTTAATTCTATCAAACAGAATTTTTATTCTTTTATCATTGGATTTAATAGTAGATTTGACTATTGAAAGATCAATTTTGTATTTTTTTGCAACAGCTAAAATAGCTCTAGTGTCCTTAGGAAAACATGAGCCACCATATCCTGGGCCTGCTCTTAAAAATCTTGAGCCTATTCTTTGATCTAAACCAACTCCAATAGAAATGTCTTCAATATTAATATTTGTTTTTTCACATAAATTAGCAATTTCATTAATAAATGTAATTTTTGTAGCCAAAAAAGCATTTGAAGCATATTTTATTAGCTCAGCTCCTCTCCGTGATGTATTTAAATACTTTCTGCCTCTTTTTATAATAGGTTCGTATAAATTTTTTAATATATTGTTAGCTTTTTTATTTTCTGTTCCAACAACAATTCTATCAGGATACATAAAATCTCTTATCGCCTCACCTTCTCTTAAAAATTCTGGATTTGAAACAACTTCAAAATATTTTTTAGATTTTTTTTGTAGTAAAATTTTTTCAATGTCATCACCAGTTGTGACAGGAACAGTAGATTTAGTAACTATTACCTTAAACTTATTAAGATATTTTCTTATTTCTTTTGTGACATTAAATATTTGTCTTAAATCTGCTTCATCACCTTTAGCTTTTGTTGGTGTACCAACACATATAAAAATAATGTCCGATTTATGAATAGCAGATTTTAGATCAGAAGAAAAATTAATTCTACCTGATTTAAAATTTTTTTTAACTAATTCTTCTAAACCTGGTTCATATATAGGAATTATATTTTTTTTAAGGTTAGCTATCTTTTTTATATCTTTATCAACACAAATAATTGAGTTTCCAAGTTCAGCAAAACAAACTCCACTCACAAGTCCAACATAACCAGTTCCTATCATGCAAATATTCATAAATTATAATTTTGAAATTTCTATCGATGAATTAATATAACCTTTCATAGTTCCACAATCTAGGTATTTACCAGAAAATACATGACCAATAAACTTATCTTTATTTAAAATTAATTTTCTTATAGCATCTGTGATATGCAATTCATTATTTTTTTTTGGTTTAATCTTTTTTAAAATTTTAAATATCTTTTTTGACAAAATATATCTTCCAATAACAGCATAATTAGAAGGAGCATTATTAATCATAGGTTTTTCAACTACATCATTAATATAGAAATTATCTCTATTAAATTTAGTTAATTTAAAAATTCCCCATCTTGATACATTTTTCTTTTCTACTTTCATTGAAGCTATAACTGATGAGTTGTATTTTTTATGTATTTTTATCATTTCTTTTGAACAGTTTTTTTTAAATATTAGATCATCTGGCAATAAAATCATAAAATAATTTGATTTAATATGTTTTTCACATTTAAGTATAGCATCTCCAGTTCCTCTTGGGTTATTTTGATAAACAAATTTAATCATCTTTTTTAATTTTTTAATCTTTAAAAATTCATTTTTAATCCTTTTGTCATTAGGTTTTTTTTTAATTATCTTTTTAAAAAATAAATCGTTATAGAAATATTTTTTAATTATTTTTTTTTTATTTGATATAATAAATATTATTTCAGTAATACCTGAGCTAATACATTCATCTAGAATATATTCTAGACCAGGTTTTCCATTAATTGGGAGCAATTCTTTTGGCATTACACTAGTTAATGGAAGTAAACGTGTGCCTAACCCAGCTAAGGGAATAATTGCTTGTTTGATCATTTTAATCTTTTACATATAATATATTAAAGTTACAAATGAAAATTTTTACTAATAAAAATCAGTTAAAAAAGAATATAAAAAAAGGAATAAAACTAGGTTTTGTTCCTACTATGGGAGCTTTTCACAAAGGGCACATATCTTTAATTAAAAAAAGTATAAAAATGTGTGATAAAACTATTGTAAGTATATTCATAAATAAACCTCAATTTAATAAAAAAAAAGACTTTAATGAATACCCACGAGATTTATCAAAAGATATTTCAATACTAAAAAAAATAAAAGTTAATTATGTTTATTTGCCAAAATATAGAGAAATATACCCTCGTGGCCCTAATTTAGGTATTAAAATAAGTAAATTTTCCAATCAATTATGTGGGAAATTTAGACCAAAACATTTTAAATCTGTTGTAGATGTAGTTGATAGATTTTTAAAGATAATTAAACCTAACAAAATTTTTCTAGGAAAAAAAGATTATCAACAATTAAAGATTATTGAAGACTATATTGTTGTAAATAAAATAAATACAAAAGTAATAAAATGTAAAACGATAAGAGAAATTAATGGATTAGCTTGTTCATCAAGAAATTTTATTTTATCTACAAATGAAAAAAATTTAGCTTCTAAAGTTTATAAGATTATTAAAAAAAATAAAATAAAAATTATAAAAAATAAACATTTGTTAACAAAAATAAAAAAACAAATTTATAAAATTGGTATAAATAAAATAGAATACCTAAATTTAATAAATCTTAAAAATCTAGAAAGTCGCAAAAAAAATTTTTATAAAGTGTTTATTTCTTTTTACTTAAGATCAGTAAGATTAATTGATAATATTTAATTATAAAAAAAATATGCGCCAATTCCTAAAAAAGATAAAAATCCTATCACATCTGTAATTGTTGTAACAAACACACTTGATGCTATTGCAGGATCAATATTAACTTTTTTAAGTGAAACAGGAACTAAAATTCCAAACAGACCTGCTACAATCATATTCAAAATCATTGAAATTGATATTAAAATAGTTAGATTAATTTCATTAAACCATAGTTGAACAATCAGACCAGTGATAATTGCAAAAATAATACCATTAAGAATTCCAATTATAAATTCTTTGGTTACTATTTTAGCAAAATTTCCTTTATAAAGATCTCTAGTTGCGATTGCTCTAATGGTTACAGCTAAAGTTTGCATACCAGCATTACCACCCATGGAAGCTACTATAGGCATTAGAAAAGCTAGAGCTACCATTTGTTCTATTGAAGCACCAAATCTACTTATAACCCACGTAGCTAATAAAGCAGTAAATAAATTTAATAAAAGCCAATTAAAACGTCTTTTAGTTTTGACAAAAATACTATCAGTAATTTCTTCGTTTCCAACACCTGCTAATCTAAGAATATCCTCTTCACCTTCTTCTCTAATAACAGTAACAATATCATCACCAGTGATCATACCAACTAATTTATTATTTTTATCAATTACACCTGCAGAAATTAAATTATAGTTTTCAAAGATATGACCGACTTCTTCTTTATCCATATTAACAGGTATTAAAACTTGCATTTCGTTCATAATTGAGTTCATTTTTAAATCTCTATTACTTCTTAAAACTTTTGATGAAGGTACAGTTCCTATTGGTTTAAAATTATTATCAATAATATAAATTTCTAAAAAAGTTTCTGGTAAATCTTTATTTTCTCTAAGATAATCAATTGTTTGACCCACTGACCAATTACTTGGTATTGCAGTAAATTCTCTTTGCATAATTCGAGCAGCAGAATCTTCTGGATAACTAAGACCTTCTTCTAATAAAAATCTATCTTTATGAGGAAGTTTATTTAAAACTATATCTTTCTTTTTTTCATCTAGATTTTCCAAAATTTGTAAAGCATTATCTGACTCTAGTCTTTTTAAAATATTAACTATTGAGTCTACAGATAATATTATAAAAATTTCTGTCTGAATTGATTCATTTAGTTCGATAAAAATCTCAGGATCTAAACTAAATCCTTCGAGTTCAATAAGTTTTGATCTATTTTCAGGAATAAGATTTTCAATTAAATCAGCTGAATCTGAAGGGTGGAGTTCTTTAAGGGTTTTATTTAAAAAAGCTGTGTCTTGTTCTTTAATCTTTTTATTTAAAATATTGATAAATTCCTTATTGAACTCAAAATTCACTTTTTTTTCAGATATATTATTTGTTATAGTCATGATTACTTTTATTTATAATTGAGAAAGGATTAAAGATTTTTTAAAAAAATACAAACTTAAAATGGAAATTGAAGTTAAAAACAGCATAAAACCGGTTGATTATTATAGATCTATGAAAATACTAGAAAAAAGAGCAAAAGATGTTTTTTTAAATAAAAAAAGGGAACTTTTGTGGATTTTAGAACATAATGCAATTTATACTGGTGGAACTAGTTCAGATAAAAAAGATATTGTAGACAAAAAAATAAAAATCCAAAAAACTAATCGTGGTGGTAAATATACATGTCACGGACCTGGGCAAAAAGTTGTTTATATAGTTTTAAACTTAAATAAAAGAAAAAAAGACATAAGAGTCTTATTAAATAAAATTGAAAATTGTATAATTCAAATATTAAAAGAAATGAATATAAAATCTTTTAAAGATAAAAAAAATATTGGTATTTGGGTAAAAGATAAAAAAAACTCAAAAAAAATTGCAGCAATAGGTATAAGAATTAAAAAATGGGTAGCCTTTCATGGTTTTGCTTTAAATATAAATAATGATTTATCAATGTATGAAAAGATAATACCTTGTGGAATAAGAAATAAAGGTATTACAAGCTTAAAAGAATTAGGAATAACTAATTGCAAGAATATAAATAAAATTATAATAAAGAATTCTTTAAATATTTTTCATTAAGAGTTTTAATAAATTCACTATTTAAATCAGCTTTAAACTTAAATTTTTTTTCATTAATTGAAAAATTAATTTTATATGCATGTAACATTAATTTATTATTCACTTTTTTTGATGTTTCTCGTATTCTGTATTTTGAATCACCCAAAATTGGATTTCCATGAATTAATAGTTGTCTTCTTAATTGGTGTTTTCTACCTGTTATAGGATCTAATTTTAGTAATGAATATCTTTTATTTGAATCAATTACTTTATAGTTAGTTTTTGCAATCATTTTAATTATTTTGTCTCCCTCATAATAACTCAAAACATCATTAAAAGTTCCAGACTTTTTTTCAAAATTACCTATTGTAATAGCTAAATAAACTTTGTGTATTTTTCTAATTCTAAAAAGAGAAGTAAACAATTGTGCATATTTTCTATTTTTTGCAACAATTAATAATCCAGATGTATCCTTGTCAATTCTATGAACAGTATATGGTTTTGTGTTCACAAAATATTTAGAATGAGCAAGTAAATCGATAATATTTTTAAAAGATTTTGTTCCTGATTGAACTGGTATACCAGAAGGTTTATTAATAACTATAAAATTTTCATTATCTTCAATTATAACCTCTGAAAAAATATCTAAATCATTTTTTTTTGGTTTAAATTTCTTAATAAATTTTTCTTTATCATTTTTTTTTGGAAAAAAGTTATTAATGATTATTTTGTCACTTAATTGAAGTTTATAGGAACTTTTTATCTTTTTATTATTTACTTTAATATTACCATTTCTAATATTTTTTTCTAATAATGACTGTGGAATATTACATAAATTTTTTTTGTACCATCTGTCTATTCTGCAATTTAAAAAATCATTATTAATTTCGTATATTTTTTTCATAAAATATAGTTAAATTTTAATATAATTTTAAATTAAGTAAAAAAAAAGTTTTTAATTTACTTTTTTTCTTTAGTTGATTTTGCTTTTTTTGTTTTTTTTGCTTTTGTGGTTACTTTAACTTCTTTAGTTATTTTATCTTCTTTCACTCCTTTAGCGGGAGCTGTAGTTAAATTCTTATTTGTATCCTCTGTTTTTTTTGGTATATCAACTTTTTTTGCTTCTACATCTCTATCTATTAACTCAATAATAGCCATTGGAGCAAAATCACCATATCTATGACCAGCTTTGATAACTCTACTGTAGCCACCTTTTCTATCAAAGTATCTTTTTGATAATACTTCAATTAATTTGCTTACTGATTGTTTGCTCTGCAACTTTGAATATAGATTTTTTTTAGTGTGTAAATTATTTTTTTTCCCTAATGTGATAACTTTATCTATTTTAGGTTTAAGTTCTTTAGCCTTTGGCAAAGTTGTAGTGATTTGCTCATATTTTATTAAAGAATTAAGCATATTTTTAAATAAAGCTTTTCTATGTTCACTGGTTCTATTTAGTTTTCTATGTGCTATTTTATGTCTCATAATTATTTAGTAATTATTTAGTAATTATTATCTTCATTTTTCTTAGATAATTCAGAGATATTGTCTGGTGGCCAATTTGGTATTTCCATACCTAGATATAACGACATTGTATTTAATACTTCTTTAATCTCGTTTAAAGACTTTCTTCCAAAATTAGGTGTTCTCAACATTTCTGATTCTGTTTTTTGTACAAGATCACCAATATAAATAATATTATCATTTTTTAAACAATTCATAGATCTTACAGATAATTCAAGTTCATCAACTCTTCTTAATAAATTTCTATTAAATTCAGGTTCCACTGGTTGTTGTGGTTTTATAACTTCTTTTGGATCATCAAAATTAACAAAAACAGATAATTGATCTTGGAAAATTCTGGCTGCATAAGCTATAGCATCTTCAGCTTCAAGAGATCCATTTGTTTCAACATTCATGATTAATTTATCATAATCTAAAGCTTTACCTTCTCTAGCTGTTTCTACAGTATAGGAAACACTTTTTACTGGACTAAATAAGGAATCAATAGGTATTAGACCAATTGGTGAATCATCACTTTTATTTCTCTCTGCTGGAACATAACCTTTTCCGTTTTTGACAACTAATTCCATATGGAATTTAGTTTTTTCATCTAGATTACAAATAGTAAGATCAGGATTTAATATTTCAACATCAGCATTTGGATTAATATCTTTTGCTTTAACTTCACAAGGGCCTGTAATATCAAGTATAAGTTTTTTTGACTCTTGAGAGTTTAATTTTAAAGCTAATGATTTAATATTTAAAACTATGTCTGTTACATCTTCTCGAACACCATTGATAGAAGAGAATTCATGAAGAACTCCATCTATTTGAATTGCTGTTACTGCTGCTCCTCTGATAGATGAAAGCAAAACTCTTCTTAATGAATTACCAAGAGTTAAAGCATAGCCTTTTTCTAGAGGTTCTGCTGTAAAAACTGCTAAAGTTTTATTTTCATTTTTTTTAATATCTATTTTTGCTGGCTTAATTAAAGCTTTCCAATTTTTATCAGTTACTATATTTTCCATTTATACTCTCCTTTTTTTTGGTGGTCTAGATCCGTTATGTGGCATTGGTGTTGTGTCTTTTATTGTTAAAATTTTAAAACCTCTAGCTTGTAATGCTCTTAAAGCTGTTTCTCTACCTGATCCTGGGCCTTTTAATTCAACAGATAAGTTTTTTAATCCGTATTCTAAAGCTTTTCCAGCTGCATCATCAGCTGCTATTTGTGCTGCGTATGGAGTTGATTTTCTAGAACCTTTAAACCCTTTAGTTCCAGCAGATGACCAAGCTAATACATTTCCACTTTCGTCTGTAATAGAAATAATTGTATTATTAAAAGTGGCTTTAATATAAGCAACACCTGAAAGAACATTCTTTTTAGTTTTCTTTTTTTTGTACTTAGGTTGAATAGCTACTTTAGATTCAGTTTTGCTTGTTGTGTCTTTTTTAGGATTACTTTTTTCTTCTTTTGCGTTCATTGTTATTTTTTCATTAATGTGAGTTTTTTACCTGCTATAGCTATTGCTTTACCTTTTCTTGTTCTTGCATTGCTATGCGTTCTTTGACCTCTTACAGGTAATTTTTTTCTATGTCTTGAACCTTTGTATGTTCCTAAATCAACTAATCGTTTAATGTTAATAGACGTTTGCCTTCTTAAGTCACCTTCAACTGTAAAATTCTGATCTATAAATTCTCTTATTTTTAAAACTTCTTCCTCTGATAAATCGTTTACTCTTTTTTTTATAGGTATGTTTAATTTGTCACATATATTCTTAGAATAATTGTCACCAATTCCGTATATATAAGTTAAAGCAACATGTACTAATTTATTTTGAGGAATATTTACGCCAGCAATACGAGCCATATTTAATGAATGATTTTATATATAAAAACCGTATTTATATAAATTGAAGGGCCAAAGTCAATGGTTTAAACTGACTAAAAGATCCTTTATTTCCTTATAAATTGAACCTATATCAGAAGATGCGCTTATATTATGCAAAATATTCTTTTTTTTATAATAATTTAATACTGGAAAAGTATCGTCAAAATATGTCTTAAGTCGATTTTCCAAAATATGTGCTTTATCATCTGGTCTTCTAACTAAAAATCTTGGTAAACAACTATGATTATTATTTGGGGGGTTAAAAAAATCGTTAAATATTTTTTTACATTTGCTGCAAACTGATCTTCCCGTGATTCTTTTAATCAATATATCTTTGTCTACTTCTAAATTTAGAACAGAGTCTATCTTTAAATTATAACTATTTAATAAGATATCAAAAGTTTTAGCTTGATTAAGATTTCTTGGATATCCATCAAAAATCATTCTGTCGTGATTTTTTGGGTTAGATATAATCTTTTTAATTAAATCATTAATAATTTCATCAGAAACAAACTTTCCTGAGTCAATTAGAATTTTAATTTTGTTGCCAAGATTTGTTTTTTTTTTAATTTCGTCACGTAAAAGATCTCCAGTAGAAACTTTAAAAAGATTATAATCTTTTGTTATATTATCTGATTGAGTTCCTTTTCCTGCTCCTGGCGGTCCAAAAAGCACAAGGTTCATTTATTTTCCAAATTTAGCTTTTTTAATCAAAGCCTCATATTGCTGACTCATTAATCTTGTTTGGACTTGTGTAACAGTATCCATTGCAACAACAACAACTATTAATACAGATGTACCTCCAAGATAAAAAGGGATTGGATATTTAGAAATTAAAAACTCAGGCATCAAACAAACTAATGTTAGATACAAAGCACCAATTGTTGTAAGTTTTGTTAAAATATTATCTATATAATCAGCAGTTCTATCACCAGGTCTAATTCCAGGAACATAGCCACCATGTTTTCTTAAATTTTCTGCAGTTTCCTTTGGATTAAAAACTATGGATGTATAAAAAAATGTGAAAAAAATTATTCCAAAAGCATATAAAATCATATACAGAGGCTTGCCTTGAGAAAAGTAAGAAGATAAATTTACAAAAAAATCACTTTCTGTCGAAGTTGCGAAGTTAGAAAAAGTTATAGGTAGCAATAATAAAGCTGAAGCAAAAATTGCAGGTATAACACCAGCAGTATTTATTTTTAGAGGTAAATGTGATGATTCACCTCCATAAACTTTTGATCCCATCTGTCTTTTTGGATAATTAATTAATATTTTTCTCATAGCTCTTTCCATAAATACAATAAACATAATTGTAATAAGCAATAATAAAAAAATACCTATTATTAAAACTGATGAAATAGCTCCTGTTCTTCCTAATTCAAAGGTTGTTGCTAATGCTCTAGGAATTTCAGCAACAATTCCTGAAAAGATAATTAATGAAATACCATTACCAATGCCCCTATAAGTAATTTGTTCTCCTAACCACATCAAAAAAACTGTTCCTGCAACAATAGTGATAACAGTGGTTATTCTAAAAAACATACCAGGATCAATTACTACATTGGAGGCACTCTCTAAACCCACAGATAATCCGTATCCTTGGATTGTAGCTAAAAAAACTGTTCCATATCGAGTTATTTGAGTAATTTTTGCTCTACCCGTTTCACCTTGACTCTTTAAATTTTTAAAATATTCAGAAACACCCGTTAATAGTTGTACTATAATTGAAGAAGAAATATATGGCATGATACCTAATGCAAAAATTGCCATTCTTGAAATAGCACCGCCAGCAAAAACGTTGAACATTCCAAGTAATCCCTTTTGATTTGAACTCATCAACTCTTGCAAGGCAAGCGGATCTATTCCTGGAATTGGTATATAAGTACCCATTCTATAAATTGATAGAACTAATATTGTAAAAATTATTCTACTTTTTAAATCATTAGATTTATTTAAAGAATTTGACATTATAAAATCTAGCTCTTTTGAATTGATTTGATTGAGCCACCAAATTTTTCAATTTGTTGTTTTGCATTTTTGGATGCAAAGTCTGCTTCAATTTTAATTTTACTTTTTAACTCTCCAGAACCTAAAATTTTTAATTTATTATATTTTTTATTAATAATATTTGTTTTTTTTAAACTTTCTAAATTAATAGTTTTATCTAATCCTAAAACTTTTTTTTCTACAATATGATCAATTTTAGATAAGTTTATTACTGCAATATTTTCTTTCTTTTTAATTGGTTTAAAGCCTCTTTTAGGCAATCTTCTATACAAAGGCATTTGACCACCTTCAAAACTTTTAATTGCAACACCAGATCTAGATTTCTGCCCTTTGTGACCTCTTCCGCTGGTCTTACCTTTGCCAGAACCTATGCCTCTACCAACTCTTTTTTTTTCTTTTTTATTTTTTGAACTTATTTCATTAAGTTTCATATTTTATCCTCGACTTTTTATAATTTCAGATATTTGTTTTCCTCTAATTTTAGAAATTGATTTAGGGCTTAATTGACTTTTTAAAGCATCAATACAAGCTCTTAAAACATTATGAGGGTTTTGTGACCCAAGAGATTTTGCTACAATATCTTGAATTCCTAAAACTTCACAAACTGCTCTGATAGCACCGCCAGCAATGATACCAGTTCCTGGAGGAGCAGATCTTAACATGACTCTGCCGGCTCCATTTTTGCTTCTAACGTCATGGTGAAGGGTTCTTCCTTCTTTTAAAGGTATTTGTAATAAATTTTTTCTCGCATTTTCTGTAGCTTTTTTAATAGCATCAGGAACCTGTTTTGCCTTACCATGTCCCATTCCTATTGATCCTGCTTGATTTCCAACTACAACTAAAGCAGCAAAAGCGAATCTTCGTCCTCCTTTAACAACTTTTGTTATTCTATTAATAGATACTAACTTATCTTTAAATTCTGATTTTTCCATAATTATAAATTTAATCCATTTTTTCTTAAACTATCTGCTAGTTCTTTAACTCTTCCATGATATCTATACTTCCCTCTGTCAAAAACAACATTTTTAATTTTTTTTTCGAGAGCTCTTTTTGCAAGTAGTTCACCAACTATATTAGATTTCTTTTTTTTATTTTCTTTAGTAAGTTTTTCTTTCAATTCTTTTTCCAATGAAGATGCAGAAACTAAAGTTTTGCTTGTATTATCATCAATAATTTGACCTGAAATATTTTTTGTAGATCTATATACCGTTAATCGATACCTGTCATAATTAACAGATTTGATCTTTTTTCTCACTCTCATTAATCTTCTTTTATCTCGTGTATTTGTCATTACTTTTTCTTGCCTTCTTTTCTTAAAACATATTGACCTTTTTCTTTAATTCCTTTTCCTTTATAAGGCTCAACTGGTCTATATGATTTTATTATAGCAGCTACTCTTCCAACTTGTTCTTTATCTATACCATTAATTTTAATAGTAGTTTGTTTTTCAACTGTTAATGTAATTCCTTTTGGAATATTATAGTTAATATCATGGCTATATCCTAGTTGTAAATTTAAGACTGTTCCTTTAAGTGCAGCTCTATAACCTACTCCTTTTAATTCCAAAATTTTTTCATAACCAACGCTTACACCATGAATAGCATTTTTAAGAAGGCTTCTAGACATTCCCCATGATTTTTTAATTTCATCAGTTTTTTTAATAGGAGAAATTGTTAAAAGATTTTCTTTTGTAATTTCTGTTGAAAACAATCTGTTATTAACATTAACTTCAAATGAACCTTTTGGTCCATTAAAAAGAATCTTTCCGCTCTCAAGTTTAGCAGTAGTTTTTTCAGGAATTTGAATTGCTTGTTTACCTATTTTTGACATTTAGAATACCCTACAAATTACCTCTCCACCAATGTTTTGCTTTCTTGCATCTTCATCAGTCATTACTCCTTTTGATGTTGATACTATCGCTATACCCATTCCATTTTGAATTCTTGGAATACTATCTGCGCTAGCATAAATTCTTCTACCTGGTTTTGAAACTCTACTTATTTCTTTAATTACAGGTGATCCCTCACTATATTTCAAATCAACTTTAAAATTATTTTTATTTTCTTTATTTTTTTCTTCTTTGTAATTAATTATATAGCCCTCTTTTGTTAAAATATCTAAAATCTTTCCTCTAAAATTTGAAGCAGGAACATCAATTTTCTTCATTGACCTCATTTGGCCATTTTTAATTCTTGCTAACATATCTCCTATCGGATCTCCAAAACTCATTTTACCTCCTTACCAGCTTGATTTTACCATTCCAGGAATTTTACCACTAGAAGCTAACTCTCTAAGTGCAATTCTTGAAATTTTTAATTTTCTATAAACCCCATGTGGTCTTCCAGTGATTTCACATCTATTTCTTACTCTTGTTTTAGATGAATTTTTTGGCAACTTAGATAGCTTAAGTTGAGCAGCAAATCTTTCTTCTAATGAGAGTTTTTTATCTCTTACCTTTGCTCTTAATGTATTTCTTTTCTTTAAATATTTTTTACTTAATTTAATTCTTTTAAGGTTTCTATTTACTGCACTTTTTTTTGCCATATTATTCCTTTCTTTTTAATTTGTTTTTTCTTTATTAAATGGAAAATTTAATTCTTCTAATAAAGATAATGTATGATCTTTATTTTTTGAACTAATTATAATCGTTATATCCATCCCTCTTATTTTTTCAACTTTATCAAAGTTTATTTCTGGAAAAATTATATGCTCTTTAATACCAAAACTATAATTTCCAAATTTATCAAAGCCTTTAGGAGATAAACCTCTAAAATCTTTAATTCTTGGCAGCGCTATATTAACAAGTCTATCAATAAATTCGTACATCTTATTTTTTCTAAGAGTTACTTTTACTCCCATGCTCGTACCTTTTCTTGTTTTAAAATTTGATATTGACTTTTTTGATTTTGTTATTAATGGCATTTGTCCACTAATCAAAGACATATCATCAACACATGTTTTGATTTTTTTTGTTTCAGTGCCTTCTGCACCAAGACCCATATTTAAAACTACTTTAGTGATTTCTGGAACCATTAGTTTATTTGGTAAAGAAAATTTTTTCATTAATGATTCTTTTATTTGATTATTATATAATTCTTTTAATCTCGGAGTCATTTTTTACCTTTTGATGAAGTTTCTGCTTTAATATTTTCCAAATTAGATAAATGAATAAAGCTTTCTTTAGGAATAATTCCACCTTTTTTTTCTTTTGTAGTTTTAAGATGTTTTTTTACAATATTAATCCCTTTAACAATTGCTTTATCAATTTTACTATTAATCATCATAACTTCACCTTTTTTTCCTTTATCCCTGCCACATAAAATTTTTACTTGCATACCCTTTTTAATTCTAGTCTTCATAAAACCTCCGGTGCTAAAGAAATAATTTTCATTTGAGCTTTTGATCTAAGTTCTCTTGTTACGGGACCAAAAATTCTTGTTCCTAATGGTTCACCTTTGTCATCAATAAGTACTACAGCATTACTATCAAATTTAACTTTTGAACCATCATTTCTGTGTATACCTTTTTTTGTTCTCACAACGACAGCTTTGTGAACAGTTCCTTTTTTAACTTTACCTCTTGGTAAAGCATCTTTTACAGTAATAACAATTACATCACCTATTGAAGCGTATCTTCGTTTAGAACCACCTAATACTTTTATACATTCAACTCTTTTTGCCCCTGTGTTATCAGCTACATTTAATTCAGTGTGATCTTGTATCATAAAATTATTTACTAAATACCTTCCATTGTTTATTTTTAGAATAAGGTTTTGACTCAACTATTTTAATATTATCCCCATTTTTAAATTCATTTTTTTCATCGTGTGCATGGTATTTTTTTGATGAAGATATTACTTTTTTAAAAAATGGGTGGATGTATTTTCTTTTTACTTTAACAACAACAGTTTTGTCATTTTTATCACTCACCACTACTCCTGAAAGAACTCTTTTTGTCATAATTATTTTATATTTATTTTAGTTAATGTTTTTGATATCAGTTTTTTTAGTTCATTTATTTTTGCTGGATTTGTTAATTGACCATTTGTTTTTTGAAATCTTAAATTAAACAAATCCTTTTTTAATTTAATATAATTGTTATTTAGCTCAGTTTTGGACATTTTTTGTATATCTTTATTTTTCATTTTTCATACCTTTTAACAAATTTTGTTTTAATTGGAAGTTTTGCTGAGGCTTTATATAGTGCTACTCTTGCAACTTCTTCTGTTACCCCATCAACTTCAAATAAGATTCTGCCAGGTTTTACTCTACAAACCCAAAATTCTGGAGCTCCTTTTCCTTTGCCCATTCTAACTTCAACAGGTTTTTTAGATACTGGTATGTTTGGGAAAACTCTCATCCAAACTTTACCTGTTCTTTTCATATATCTTGTTAAAGCAACTCTAGCAGCCTCTAATTGCTTAGATACTATTCTTTCAGGCTCCATTGCTTTAAGACCAAAAGCACCATAGTTTAATAACTCACCTCTTCCAGCTATTCCATGAATTCTGCCTTTATGAGCTTTTCTGTATTTTGTTCTAGTTGGTTGCAGCATGATTATTTAACATTTTCCTTTTCTTTGTCTTCGTTGTTATCACTTTTAATTATCAAACCTTTAAAAATCCAAACTTTTACACCAATAATTCCATAGGTTGTTAAGGCTTCTGCTTCAGAATAGTCAACATCTGCTCTTAGTGTGTGTAGAGGTACACTTCCCTCTCTTAACCATTCAGTTCTTGCTATTTCATTACCAGCTAATCTCCCACTTACACAAACTCTTATACCTTTAGCACCAAGTCTTAATGCAGATTGAATAGCTCTTTTCATAGCTCTTCTATAAGCAATTCTTTTAACTAATTGCTGAGCTATATTTTCAGCGACAAGATATGCATTAAGTTCAGGTTTTTTAACTTCTTTTATGTTTAAACTAATTTCATTAGATGAAATCTTAGAAATTAATTTTTTAATCTTTTCAATATCTGAGCCTTTTTTACCAATAACAAATCCTGGTCTCGACGTATAAATAGTTACAGAACATTTTTTTGATGATCTTTCTATTAAAACTTTTGAAACACCTGCATTAATAACTTTTTCTTTAATTAGTTTTCTAATTTTAAAATCTTCAATTAAAAAATTTCCAAAATCATTCTTTTTTGCAAACCAAACAGAATCCCATCCTCTGTTTACTCCAAGTCTGAAACCTACTGGATTAACTTTTTGTCCCATGTTCACTTTCCTTTTTTACATTTTCAGATAAAACTATTGTTACATTACTAAAAGGCTTTTTAATTGAAGAAGCTCTACCTTTTGCTCTTGGGCGAAATCTTTTCATTACTAGGCCCTTTCCTACATATGCTTCTTTGACATAAAGACTATCAATATCAAACTGATAATTATTTTCAGCATTTGCTACTGCAGATTTGACAGTTTTTTGAATATCTTTTGCAATTCTCTGTCTAGCAAAATCCAAATCTCTAATTGCAATATCAGCTTTTTTTCCCTTAATATGTCTTAAAATTAAGTTAATTTTTCTTGGGCTTGATCTAATATTTTTATTAACCGCCCTTACTATTTTTTCTTTAATATTCTTTTCTCTTTTGCTCATTTATTTTTTTTCTCCTGGTTTAGATGCAGGAGTTTTTTCTGCTGCTGCTTTTTTATCTGCTGGAGTATGTCCAGCAAACTGTCTTGTAGGAGCAAATTCTCCTAGCTTATGACCAACCATTTCATCTGAAATTGTTATTGGGATAAACTTTTTTCCATTGTGTATTAAAAAACTTATTCCAACAAAGTCAGGTGTGATAGTTGAATTTCTTGCCCAAGTTTTAATAGGTTTTTTAGTACTTTGGTCTTTTAATTTACCAATCTTCTTTAATAGACTTGGGTCAACAAATGGACCTTTCCAAACTGCTCTAGCCATATTTTAATTACCTCTTTTTTCTCCTAGAAATTATAAATTTATTTGTTCTTTTATTTTTTCTTGTTTTTAATCCTTTTGAAGATTGGCCTGTTCTTGAAACCGGGTTTCTACCACCAGATGTTTTTCCTTCTCCACCTCCATGTGGGTGATCAACTGGATTCATGGCTACTCCTCTAGTATGAGGTCTTCTACCCATCCATCTATTTCTTCCAGCTTTACCAATCTTAACATTTTTTTGATCTAAATTTGAAACAACACCAATTGTAGCTTTTGCAGTACTTATAATTTTTCTTATTTCTCCAGAGGCTAATTTTATAATACTATAAATTCCATCATTGCCTGATAATTGTGCTGATCCACCAGCAGATCTAACTAGTTTTCCTCCTCCACCAGGATTTAGCTCTATATTATGAATATATGTACCAGCAGGAATATCACTTAAAGGCATACAATTGCCAATTTTTATTTCTTTATTTCTTCCAGAAACTATTTCATCACCAACTTTTATTTCGTTGGGTGCTATCATATAAGATTTAATTCCATTCTCGTAGTTTGCCAACATAATGTAGCAAGTTCTATTTGGATCATATTCAATTCTTTCAATTTTAGCTTTTACATCATCGGTTTTTCTTAAAAAATCTATAATTCTATATTTATTTTTATGTCCAGCACCTTTATTTCTCGCGGTTAATCTTCCTTGATTATTTCTTCCACCAGTAGATTTTTTTCCTATTGTAAGAGATTTGAGTGGCTTACCTTTCCATAAGCCTGCTTTGTTGACAAGCACTGTTCCTCTTGTGGACTTTGTATAGGGTTTAAATGTTTTAAGTGACATAAAATTACAATCCAGTTGTTAGATCAATACTTTGACCTTTTTTTAAAGTTACTATAGCTTTTTTATAATCTGCTTTTTTTACCTTTTTTCCTCTTACTACTTTGTTTTTACCTTTAATTTTTATAGTATTTAATTTGATAACATTTACTTTAAATATTTTTTCAATATTTTTTTTAATAACTTTTTTATTAGCTTTTATGTTTACTTTAAAAATGATTTTATTTTGTTCAGACAAGCTAGTTGCTTTTTCTGTAATAATAGGTGACAAAATACTGTCATAAAAGTGAATTTTACTCATTTAATAATCTCTTTTCTAAATTTTTAATAGCTGTTTTGGTAAATAAAACATTTTGATACTTTAATAGATCATATATACTAGTCTTTCTTTCATCTATAATCTTTAAATTACGAATATTTCTTGCTGATTTTTCTACTTTAATTTTTGAATCTTTGTCTGGAACTAAAAGTAAATTATTGAGTTTATTTTTTGTTAAAAAATTATTAAATTCTTTCGTTTTTTTAATTTCTTTAACAAAATCATCTACTACAAAAAGTTTTTTATTTTCATTTTTTTCAGATAAGACATTTTTAAACGCCAATCTTTTTTCTTGTTTATTTATTTTTAGAATTCTCTTTGATGCTCCTTTTGGACCATGTGCAATACCTCCACCGACAAAAATAGGAGCCTTTCTGCTACTGTGTCTTGCTCCACCTGTTCCTTTTTGAGCGTAAATTTTTGATGTAGATCCTTTAATTTCATTTCTTTGTTTTGTTTTTGCTGTTCTCTTTTTTAAGATACTTATTTGCCATTTTACAGCTTTTAAAACAACATCCTTTTTAGCTTTTTTAGAAAAAACTTTATCTGAAACTTCTAAATCACCTGAAGTTTTATTATCAATATTTATTATTTTAATTTTCATTATTTCTTTTCCTTTTTAGAATCTTTTTTATTATCATTTTTATTATCTGATAATGTTTTAGCTAATGCAGTAAATTTTTCTTGTAATGTTATCTTGTGAATATCTTTCTTTGCTTCTTTTATCAAAACTATAGAATTCTTTGCGCCTGGTATTGACCCTTTAATAAATAATAAATTATTTTCTTCATCAGATTTTATTAATTCAAGATTTTGTATTGTTCTTTGTTTATCACCCATATGCCCAGCCATTTTTTTCCCTTTAAAAACTTTACCAGGATCTTGATTTTGACCAGTAGATCCATGTGCTCTATGTGAAACAGAAACGCCGTGTGATGCTCTTAGTCCACCAAAATTATGTCTTTTCATTGCACCAGCAAAACCTTTACCAATTGTTTTAGCAGTAATATCAACATATTTTTTATCTTTTAATATTTCTAATCCAATTTCATTACCTTCTTTATAATCCTGAATATTTTTAACTCTAAATTCTTTTAAAATTTTTTTGGGTTCTGTAGATTTTTTTACAAAAAATCCCTTCATTTGTTTCGTTTGTTTAGATGTTTTTATTTTACCAAAGCCAACTTGAATTGCGTCGTAGCCTCTTTTTTCTTTAGTAATAACATTAATGATTCTGCCTTTTTCAATCATTATTACAGTTACAGGAACTGAAACACCTACATCAAAAAATTCTCTTGTCATTCCAATTTTTTTTCCAATTAATCCTAAAGACATCAAATTATCCTATATTTTTATTTCCACATCTACACCAGATGCTAAATCTAATTTCATTAAAGCTTCCACTGTTTGTGGGGTTGGCTCAATTATATCTATTAATCTTTTGTGTGTTCTTGTTTCAAATTGTTCTCTACTCTTTTTATCGATATGTGGCGATCTTAGAACTGTATAAATTTCTTTTTTGGTTGGTAAGGGAATTGGACCTTTAATTTGTGCGCCAGTTCTCTTGACTGTGTTAACAATTTCTATAGTAGATTTATCTAAAATCTTATTATCGTAGGCTCTTAATCTGATTCTTATATTTTGTTTTTCCATTTTTTATGCCATTTTTTTAGTTACTTCATCTTGAACATTTTGTGGTACTTTTGAATAATGATCAAAAAACATTGAATATTGAGCTCTTCCTTGAGACATAGACCTAAGATTATTTATATATCCAAACATATTTGCTAAAGGAACCATTGCAGTTATTACTGTAGCATTTCCTCTTTTATCTGTAGTTCCAACTTGTCCTCTTCTACTATTTAAATCTCCAATAACATCACCCATATAATCTTCTGGTGTAACTACTTCTACTCTCATCATCGGTTCTAAAAGTTTTAAAGAAGCTTTTGTGCAAGCTTCCTTAAAGCAATATCTAGAAGCAATTTCAAAAGCTAAAACACTTGAATCCACATCGTGATGTAAACCATCTAAAATTGTTACTTTATAATCTAGTAATGGAAAGCCAGCTAATATTCCACTGTCAGCAACACTTTGAATTCCTTTTTCAACTCCAGGAATAAATTCTTTTGGAATAGCCCCACCTTTAATTTTATTTTCTATTTCTCTTCCTTTTCCAGGTTCTAATGGTTCAACAGTCAGTTCAACTTTAGCAAATTGACCGGCTCCACCACTTTGTTTTTTATGGATATAAGTATTTGTTGCTGAGTTGAGAATTGTTTCTCTATAAGCTACTTGAGGGGCTCCGATATTAGCCTCAACCTTAAATTCTCGTTTCATTCTATCAACTATTATATCTAAATGTAACTCACCCATACCTTTAATTATTGTTTGACCTGACTCTTCATCTGAAGATACTTGAAATGAAGGATCTTCTTTTGCAAGTCTACCAAGAGCCTCTCCCATTTTTTCTTGGTCTGCTTTAGTTTTCGGTTCGACAGCAATTTCTATAACAGGATCTGGGAATTCCATTGGTTCTAGAACTACAGGTTTATCTTCGTCTGATAAAGTATGACCAGTAATAGTATATTTTAAACCAGCTAATGCCACTATATCACCTGAGTTTGCTTCTTTTACATCTTCTCTACTATTGGCATGCATTAATAACATTCTACCAACTCTCTCTTCTTTATCCTTGCTCGTATTATAAATGCCCGTGGCTGCTTTTAACGTTCCAGAATAAATTCTTATAAAAGTTAAAGTACCAACGAATGGATCTGTCGCAACTTTAAATGCTAGAGCTGAAAAAGGTTCATTATCATCAAATTTTCTTTCAACTTCATCTTTTGAATTTGGCTTAGTTCCTTTAATTGAGCCAATATCAATAGGGCTAGGTAAAAAATTTACAACTGCATCTAATAATGGTTGCACTCCTTTGTTTTTAAAAGCAGAGCCTGTTGTGATTGGAACAAAGCTAAAACCTAAAGTGCCTTTTCTAATACATTTAATTAAATCATCATCAGATGGTTCTTTTCCATCAAGGTATGCTTCCATTAATTTTTCATCTTCCTCAACAGCAGCTTCTACAAGTTCTTTTCTATATTTATCAGCTATTTCTTTTAAATCAGCTGGTATATCTATTATATCAAATTTAGCTCCTAAATCTTCATTTTGCCAAACAATAGCTTTCATTTTTACTAGATCTACAACACCTTTTAAATCAGCTTCTGAACCAACAGGTAATTGCAAAACTAATGGTTTACACCCTAATCTTTCTTTAATCATATCTACGCATCTGTAAAAATCTGCTCCAGTTCTATCAAGCTTATTAACAAAACAAATTCTTGGAACTTTATATTTATCAGCTTGGCGCCACACAGTCTCAGACTGTGGCTCAACACCTGCAACACCATCAAAAACACAAACTGCACCGTCCAAAACTTTTAAAGATCTTTCTACTTCAATAGTAAAATCTACGTGTCCAGGAGTATCAATAATATTAATTCTGTGATCATTCCAAAAGCAAGTGGTTGCTGCTGAAGTAATAGTTATGCCTCTTTCTTGTTCTTGTTCCATCCAATCCATAGTTGCAGCACCATCATGAACTTCTCCAATTTTATGACTTTTTCCTGTATAATATAAAACTCTCTCTGTAGTGGTTGTTTTTCCAGCATCAATATGTGCCATGATACCAATATTTCTATATTTTTCTAATTTATGTGTTCTTGTCATTTTATTTTACCATCTAAAGTGTGCAAAGGCTTTATTTGACTCAGCCATTTTATGAGTGTCCTCTCTTTTTTTTATTGATGATCCTTTTTTTTGAGAAGCATCCATTATTTCATAAAAAAGTTTTTCCGCCATTGTTTTGTTTTTTCTTTTTCTCGTTGAATCTATGATCCATCTTAAAGCTAACGCTTCTGATCTGCTAGTTTTTACCTCTACTGGAACTTGATAAGTAGCACCACCTACTCTTCTTGATCTAACTTCAATATTTGGCCTGACATTATAAATTGCATCATTAAAAACTTTAATTGGATCAATTTTAGTTTTGCTTTCTATTTTTTCTAAAGCAGAATAAACTATTTTTTCAGCTAAACTTTTTTTTCCATCATACATAATTGAATTAATAAATTTAGATAAAGTAAGTGATCCATATTTGGGATCTGCTAAAAATTTTCTTTTTGGTTTTTTTCTTTTTCTAGACATAAAAATTATTTTGGTTTTTTCGCTCCATATTTAGATCTTTGTTGTTTTCTTGCAGAAACTCCTTGGGTATCTAAATTACCTCTTAAAATATGATATCGAACTCCAGGTAAATCTTTTACACGCCCACCTCTTATTAATACAACTGAGTGTTCTTGTAAGTTATGACCTTCTCCTGGAATATAACAGGTAACCTCATGACCATTTGACAACCTAACACGTGCAACTTTTCTTAAAGCAGAATTTGGTTTTTTTGGTGTTGTTGTGTAAACTTTTGTACACACTCCTCTTTTTTGTGGAGATCTTTCTAGAGCAGGAACTTTGTGCCTCTCTTTATCTCTAACCCTAGGTTTTCTAATCAACTGATTAATAGTTGGCATAATTATTCTATATTTAAAATTAATTTATAGTGGGAGCAATTTTGAAATTAACAAAGTTTTGCATTCTTGGCAGCGTTTAAGGTTAATACAACCTTACTTCCAACCATAAAAATTGTGCCCAAATTACTAATCGAAATGGTAAAAGTCAACTAGTAATATAGTAAATGTTACGTTTGTGTTTCTGAGTTTATCTGCTTAATATCAAGGTCTTTAGCGATTTTATTCCATTTGTTTTTAACGCTACCTGTTCCTGCTGGAACCAACCTACCAACTATCACGTTTTCTTTTAATCCGTGTAGATCATCAATTTTACCACGTATTGCAGCATCTGTTAATACTCTCGTTGTTTCTTGGAATGAGGCAGCAGAAATGAATGAATTTGTTTGTAAAGAAGCTTTTGTAATACCAAGCAGAACCCTAGAGCTTTCAGCTGGTATTTTGCCTTCTTTTTTTAATAATTCGTTTGCCTCTTCAAATTCATTTATATCCACTATTTCTTTTAACAAATATTTAGAATCGCCACTTTTCGTTATTTCTACTTTTCTTAACATTTGACGAACAATCGTTTCAATGTGCTTATCGTTAATAACAACGCCTTGCAATCTATAAACTGCTTGTACTTCATCAACAAAATAATTAGTTAAAGCTTCAACGCCAAGTATTCTTAAAATATCATGAGGTGCTGGATTACCATCTATTAAATATTCTCCCTTTTTAATCTTTTCACCTTGATTAAAATTTGTATGCTTTCCTTTAGGGATTAAATAATTTGAAGCGTCCCCTGTTTCAGGAACTATAGAAACTTTAAGTTTTCCTCTTACTTCTTTACCAAATTGAACAACTCCATCATTTTCAGCTATAATAGCACTTTCCTTTGGTCTTCTAGCTTCAAATAAATCGGCAACTCTAGGTAGGCCTCCTGTAATATCTTTTGTTTTAGATCCTTTCTTAGGTAGTCTTGCTAAAACATCACCAGCAAAAACTTTTTGGCCATCTTTAACTGAAAGTATTGTATCTGGAACTAAATAATATCTGGCCTCGTTATCATCAGCTTTTTTAATAATTTCACCTTTTTCATTTCGTAATGTAATTCTCGGTTTCAATTCAGAGCTTTTTGATTGAACTCTCCAATCAATAACAGATTTTGAGGATATACCTGTTTCATCATCAACTGTTTCAGCTATTGAAATACCATCTACTAAATCTACATAGTTTGCAACTCCACTTTTTTCTGCAACAACTGGTGTTGTATAAGGGTCCCATTCAGAAATTTTTTCACCTTTCTTAATATTTTCCCCATCTTGAAAAAAAAGTTTAGCTCCATAAGGAACTTTGTATGATCCTATTTGTCTACCATTATCATCTTCGATAGATAGTTGAGTATTTCTTCCCATGATAACTAATTTTTTACTTGAGTCTTGAACCAAATTTTTATTAACTATTTTTAATTTTCCAGCATTTTGACAAATTACCTGTGACTCTTCCTTAATTTGAGCTGTTCCTCCTACATGGAAAGTTCTCATAGTTAACTGAGTACCAGGTTCACCAATTGACTGGGCAGCAATCATTCCAATAGCTTCTCCAATTGTAACAAGTCTCCCTCTAGATAAATCTCTTCCATAACAATTTGCACATACTCCTTCTTTAGAAATACATGTGATTACAGAATGAACTTTTATAGATTTTACTCCAGCTGCATCAATTTTTTCACAAACTTCTTCATCTATCATTTGTTTTTTCTTGATTAGAGTTTCGCCACTTATTGGATGTTTAACTTCTTCAGCCGTAACTCTTCCTAAAGCTCTTTCAGATAAACTTACAATAATATTTCCTCCTTCAAGAATTTCTGACAAAATTATTGAGTCTTTTGTTTTTGCACCACAATCAATTTTTGTTATCGAAATATCTTGAGCAACATCACACAGTCTTCTAGTTAAATAACCAGAATTAGCTGTTTTAAGGGCTGTATCAGCTAAACCTTTTCTTGCTCCATGCGTTGAATTAAAATACTCAAGCACAGATAAACCTTCTTTAAAATTTGAAATTATAGGCGTTTCAATAATTTCTCCTGAGGGCTTAGCTATAAGTCCTCTCATTCCAGCTAATTGTTTCATTTGAGCAGCCGATCCTCTTGCCCCTGAGTCTGCCATCATAAATACAGAATTTGTTTGAATTCTTTCTGAGGATTCTTTTTTACTTGAAGATGAAATACCTTTCATCATCTCACTAGCAACTAGATCAGTACATTTTGACCATGCATCAACTACTTTATTATATTTTTCACCTCTAGTAATTAAACCTTCTGCATATTGTGTTTCATAATCTGCAATCATTTTTTTTGTTTCATTAATTAGACTTTCTTTGTTTTGAGGAATAACTAAATCATCTTTTCCAAAAGAAATTGCTGCTTTAAAGGCATGTTTAAAACCTAAATTTTTTAAATTGTCACAAAATAGAACTGTTTCTTTTTGACCACAATATCTATAAACCATGTCAATTATTTCAGATACTTGTTTTTTCGACAAAACTCTGTTTATTAGATTAAATTTAATTCTATGATTTTTTGGTAAAATACCAGCAAGTAAAAATCTTCCTGCTGTACTTTCATATTTTTCATATACTTTTTCATTATTTTCATCAACAGTTTCAAAACGGCCAATAATTTTTGAATGAACATTTATGTGATTTGACTCTAGTGCTTGGTCGATTTCATTAACATTTAAAAAATAACCTTTAATTTTTTCTTTGTCATTATCATTAAATTGAGAAAGGTAATAAAGACCTAAAATTATATCTTGACTAGGAACAATAATCGGTTTTCCATTAGATGGACTTAGAATATTATTTGTTGACATCATTAAAACTCTGGCTTCTAGTTGAGCTTCTAAACTTAGAGGAATATGAACAGCCATTTGGTCTCCATCAAAATCAGCATTAAATGCTGCACACACTAGTGGATGTAATTCTATCGCATTCCCTTCGATTAGTTTAGCTTCAAAGGCTTGAACACCTAACCTATGAAGCGTTGGAGCTCTATTTAAAATGACTGGATGTTCTCTTATTATATGTTCCAATGAATCCCACACTTCTTCTTTTTCTTTTTCTACTAATCTTTTAGCTTGTTTTATAGTTGTTGCTAAACCTAATTTGTTTAATCTTGCATAAAGAAATGGTTTAAATAATTCTAAAGCCATTTTTTTTGGTAAACCACATTGATGCAACTTTAAATCTGGACCAACAACAATTACTGATCTTCCTGAGTAATCAACTCTTTTTCCTAATAAATTTTGTCTAAATCTACCTTGTTTACCTTTTAACATTTCTGCTAAAGATTTAAGTGGTCTTTTACCTGTACCCGTAATTACTCTACCTCTTCTTCCATTATCAAATAAAGCATCTACAGCTTCTTGAAGCATTCTTTTTTCATTTCTTACAATTATATCAGGAGCTTTTAAGTCCATTAATCTTTTTAATCTATTATTTCTATTTATAACCCTACGATATAAATCGTTTAAATCAGAAGTAGCAAACCTACCTCCATCCAAAGGAACTAGTGGTCTTAGCTCAGGAGGTATAACTGGTAGAGTTGTTAGTATCATCCACTCAGGTTTATTTCCTGACTTTATAAACGACTCTATTAATTTTAATCTTTTTGTGGTTCTTTCTTCTGCGACTTTAGATTTAGTTGTTTTTAATAATCCTCTTAATCTTTCTCTTTCCTTTTCTAAGTCTAAATTTGATAGTATTTCTCTAATTGTTTCTGCTCCTATACCAACCGTAAATGAATCTTGCCCATGTTCATCTTGAGCTTTCATATATTCTTCTTCTGTAAGTAGTTGATTTTTCTTCAAAGGTGTTAGGCCTGGTTCAACAACCATAAAATTTTCAAAATATAAAACTTTTTCAATTTCTTTAAGTTTCATATCTACAGCTAAAGCTATTCTGCTTGGTAGAGATTTTAAAAACCAAATATGAGCAACTGGTGTGGCCAAATCAATATGACCCATTCTTTCTCTTCTTACTTTTGCTTGTGTAACTTCAACACCACATTTTTCACAAATGATTCCTCTAAACTTCATTCTTTTGTATTTGCCACAAAGGCACTCATAATCTTTGATTGGACCAAAAATTCTTGAACAAAAAAGTCCTTCTTTTTCAGGTCTAAAAGTTCTGTAATTAATAGTTTCAGGTTTTTTAATCTCGCCAAATGACCAAGATTTAATTTTTTCTGGACTAGCTAGACTAATTCTTATTTGACTGAATCTTTGGTCTAACGCTGCACTTCTTGTATTTTTAGTAACTTCTTTTAGCATTTAATTCAATTCTATATTTAATCCTAGAGCTTTAATTTCTTTAATAAGTACGTTAAATGACTCTGGAACACCAGATTCAAAATTCTCATCACCTTTTACAATTGTTTCATAAACTTTAGTTCTTCCAGCAACATCATCAGATTTAACTGTTAAAATTTCTTGTAGAGTGTAGGCAGCACCATAAGCTTCTAATGCCCAAACTTCCATTTCTCCAAATCTTTGACCTCCAAGTTGAGCTTTGCCTCCTAATGGTTGTTGAGTTACTAAACTATAAGGACCCGTAGATCTAGCATGAATTTTATCTTCGACCAAATGATGTAATTTTAACATGTAGATAGTTCCTACTGTAACATTTCTATCAAAAGGTTCTCCAGTTCTTCCATCCCACAATTTAGTTTGACCTGAAGATGATAGGTTAGCTAATTCAAGCATGTTTGTTACATCTTTTTCTGATGCACCATCAAAAACAGGTGTAGCGATAGGAATTCCATGAGTTAAGTTTTGACTCAGTTCATTAAATTCATCGTCTGTTAAAGGGCTAATTCTTTCTTTAAAAACTTCGTTACCATATATTTTTTCTAAGGTTTGGTTAATTTTTTTTCTTCTAGTAACTTTATCATTAAATTCATTGCAAACTTTATTTATAGCTTCACCTAACTCTGAACAAGCCCAACCTAGATGGGTTTCTAAAATTTGACCTACGTTCATCCTGCTTGGAACACCTAAAGGATTTAAAACTATATCAACTGGTTTACCATTTTTCATATATGGCATGTCTTCCATAGGCACTATCTTGCTTATAACACCTTTGTTTCCATGTCTTCCTGCCATTTTATCTCCTGGCATTAGTCTTCTTTTTACAGCCACAAATACTTTTACCATTTTCATAACACTTGGTAATAAATCATCACCTTGCTGAATTTTTTCAACTTTATCTTCAAATCTGGATTTAATATCTAAATTTACTTTATTAAACTGGTCTTTTAATTTTTGTAAATTTTGATTAATATTTTCATCATTTGTAATTATTTTCCAACAATCGTTTAAACTAATATCTTTTAAAACATCATTATTTAATTTAGTCCCTTCATTAATTTCTTTGATTTTTTTCTTTATTTCAGAGTTTTTAAGTAATTCTAAAACTCTACTTTTAATATTGTTTTCTAAAATTTTTTCTTCAACTTTCCTATCTTCTTGAACAGATTCTATTCCAGCTCTTTCTATCGCAACTGACCTCTCATCTTTTTCTATTCCGTGTCTGTTAAATACACGAACATCTACAACTATACCTGTTCCTCCCGGAGGCATTTTTAAAGAAGAATCTCTAACGTCTGAAGCTTTTTCTCCAAATATTGATCTTAATAATTTTTCTTCAGGGCTTGTTGGTGTGTCACTTTTAGGAGTTACTTTACCTACAAGAAAATCACCAGGTTTAACTTCTGAACCTATGTAAACTATTCCTGACTCATCTAAATTTCTCAAAGATTCTTCATTAACATTAGGAATATCTCTTGTTATTTCTTCTGTACCTAGTTTTGTATCTCTAGCCATTAATTCATATTCTTCAATGTGTATTGAAGTAAATACATCGTCGCGTACACATCTTTCTGAAATTAATATAGAGTCTTCAAAATTATAACCTAGCCAAGGCATGAAGGCTACAGTTACATTTTTACCAAGCGCTAACTCACCTAGTTTTGTAGATGGACCATCAGCTATAATATCACCTTGATTAACTTTATCACCAACTTTAACTAAGGGTCTTTGATTGATGCATGTATTTTGATTTGATCTTTGAAATTTAAGTAAATTATAAATATCTACACCTGATTTACTCAAATCTTTTTCTGTAGATACTTTAACTACTATTCTTTTTCCATCAATCTTGTCTACTACACCTTCTCTTTTTGCAATTATTGTAACCCCAGAGTCTAGAGCAACATCTTTTTCTATGCCAGTGCCTACTAATGGTGACTCAGGTTTAACTAAAGGTACCGCTTGTCTCATCATGTTTGAACCCATTAATGCTCTATTGGCATCATCATTTTCCAAAAATGGAATTAAAGATGCTGCAACTGAAACAAGTTGTTTAGGTGATACATCTATATAATCAATATTTTCTGGTTTAGCTAATTCAAAGTTAAGAGATTTTCTACAAGAAACTAATTCTTCTATAAAATGTCCATTTTTATCAATTGGAGAATTTGCTTGAGCTATTGTATATTTTGTTTCCTCTATAGCAGATAAGTATTCAATTTTATCACTGATCTTTCCATCGTTAACTTTTTTATAAGGACTTTCTATAAAACCATATTTGTTAACTTTTGAATAAGTTGCTAAACTATTTATTAATCCAATATTGGGTCCTTCTGGAGTTTCTATTGGACAAATTCTACCGTAATGAGTTGGGTGAACATCACGTACTTCAAATCCAGCTCTTTCCCTTGTTAATCCACCAGGACCTAAGGCTGAAACTCTTCTTTTGTGAGTAATTTCAGAAAGAGGATTTGTTTGATCCATAAACTGAGATAACTGAGAAGTTCCAAAAAAATCCTTTAAAGACACTGTTATGGGTTTAGCGTTAATTAAATCTTGAGGCATAACTGAATCAACTTCTAGTGTTGACATTTTTTCTTTTATAGCTCTTTCCATTCTTAATACACCAATTCTAAATTGATTTTCAACCAATTCCCCAACTGAACGAACTCTTCTATTACCTAGGTGATCAATATCATCAACTTCCCCTTTTCCATCTCGAAGATCTAACATCACTTTAATGATTTCGATAATATCGTCTGTTCTAAGAATTGTAACATCGTTGCTACAATCTAAATTTAACCTTGCGTTCATCTTAACTCTACCAACGTCAGATAAATCATATCTATCTGATTTAAAAAAAAGGTTATTAAATACGATGTTAGCAACTTCGTAGGTTGGTGGTTCACCTGGTCTTAAAAATCTATAAATGTCATAAATGGCATCTTCTTTAGTCTTATTTTTATCAGATTTTAAAGTATTAATTAGATACGGCCCTTTATTAATATAATCTATGTCTGTAATATTTATTTTAGTAATATTTTGATCAATAATTTTATCTATAATTTCTTGTGTGATTTCAGTTCCTATATCTAATTCCTCAGAATTATTTAATATGATCGGCTTATGTAAAAATTTACCAATGAAATATTCATTTGAAACTAAGATTTCTTTCAAACCATCTCTTTCAAGCTTTAGTGCTATTGCAGAAGTAACTCTAGTTCCAGCTTTTAATATTACTTTAGTATTTTTTGAATCGACCAAGTCTTCTTGAAGTTTTGTTCCTTTATATTGAGTTGCCTTAAATTTAGCTTTCCAATTATTTGAATTTTTTTGAAATGTGAATTCACTAAATTCATAAAATAGATCTAATAAATCTTTTCTCTTAATATCCAAAGCATATAGTAAAGTTGTTATAGGTAATTTTTTTTTTCTATCAATTCTAAAAAATAAATTATCTTTAGTGTCATATTCAAAGTCTAACCAAGATCCTCTACTAGGGATTATTCTGCAATTAAAAAGTTTTTGTCCAAGAGAGTGTGTTTTGCCTTTATCATGGTCAAAAAAAACACCAGGACTTCTATGCATTTGGTTTACTACAACTCTTTGAACACCGTTTACTACAAAAGTTCCGCTTGGAGTCATTAAAGGTATATCACCCATATAAACTTCTTGTTCTTTTGCAGATTGTACTTGTTTAGTACCAGCTTCTTGATCTATGTCATAAACAACAAGTCTTAAAGTTGGTTTAAGTGCAGCTGAATAAGTTAACCCTCTTTGAATACATTCCTCAACATCGTATTTTGGTTTATCAAATCTATAAGACAAATATTCAATTGTTGCTTTTTCTGAACTTTCTTCTATTGGAAAGATACTTTTAAAAACTTTTTCTAAACCTTTAAGACGAGATACGTTTTGTTTTTCAGGTTTATGAGATAAGAACTCTTTGTAAGATTCTTTTTGGACTTCTATTAAGTTAGGTATTGATAAAGATTCTTTTAGTTTACCAAAACTTTTTCTTATATTTTTTTTTTCAATAAAAGATAATCGCATGCATGCTATCTGTAGTTATAAAATACAGATATATTTAAGTTTTTATAAATTACTTTAATTCTACTTTTGCGCCAGCTGCTTCTAATTTTTTCTTAACTTCTTCAGCATCTTTTTTACTAACGCCTTGTTTAATTTCTTTTGGAGCAGCTTCAACTAAGTCTTTTGCTTCTTTTAATCCTAAACCAGTGAATGCTCTCACTTCTTTAATTACATTAATTTTTTTATCTCCAATTGCTGACAAGAAAACTGTAAATTCAGATTTTTCTTCTGCAGGCGCTGCACCACCGGCTGCTGGAGCTGCTGCTGCTGCTGGAGCTGCTGCTGACACGCCCCATTTTTCTTCTAATTTTTTTGAAAGCTCTGCAGCTTCAACTACTGTTAATTTGGATAACTCATCGATAATTTTATTTAGATCTGTCATAATTTTTTTTCTAGTTAAGATTTAATACTCTTTTCGTGCGCCAAAATAGCAATTTTTGAGCCAGGTGCAAGTAAAATACTTAATATTTTTTGCGCTGATGCCTTCAAAATACCCACTATTATGCCCCTTGCTTCCTCTAAATTAGGTAATGTGGCAATATTAGACACATCTTTAACCTCTAACAGCTCTCCAGCCATTATTCCACCTAAGATTTTAAGGTTTTTATTAGTTTTGGAAAAGTTTGTTAAAATTTTAGCAGAAGAAATTCCATCGTCAGAAAAAGCAATCGCTGTAGGGCCAGTAAAAAATTTTTCTAAATTTTGGCACGGAGTTCCTTTTAAAGCTAATTTTGTAATTCTATTTTTTGTTATTTTAAAGATTATTCCATTTTTTCTCATTTCACTTCTTAATTCATCTAATTGTTTTACAGACAAACCTTGATAATGAGTAACCAAAATAGAATCATTTTTATCAAAACAACTCTTCATTTCATTTATATAATTTTGTTTTTCAGTTTTGTTCATTTCAAATTACCTTGACTTTTACTTTGTGTGATAATCCCATAGATGATGTTATAAATGAGGATAAAATAAAATTACCTTTAAAATTATTTGGTTTCTCTTTTAAAATAGCTTCAGCTATTACTTCAAAATTTTCTTTTAATTTTTCATCTGAAAAACTTTTTTTTCCTATAGAGGTAGCAATATTGCCATCTTTATCACTTTTAATTTCTACTTGACCTGTTTTTAAAGAATTGACAGTTGATTTAATATCATTTGTAACTGTGCCCAATTTTGGATTTGGCATTAATCCTTTTGGACCTAAAATTTTTCCTAATTTAGAAATTTTTACCATCATTGGTGCAGTTGCCACTAATTTATCAAAATCCATTTCTCCTTTTGATATTTTTTCAATCAAATCTTCTGATCCATAAATATCTGCTCCTGAACTCTTTGCTTCATCACTTTTAGCATCTTCACATAGCACAGCTATTTTAACTTTTTTTCCTGTTCCATTTGGTAAGTTCACAACAGTTCTTATTCCAATATCTGTTTTGCTATTTTTTTTATTTATTTGAAAAGATACATCAATAGATTCATCAAATTTTGCTGTAGAAGTTTTTTTTAAAAAAGGAATTATATCTGACACAATTCCCTGGCCTTTAAAACGAGGAAGCTTTAATAACTCATTATATCTTTTTGATTTTTTTTTCATTAATCTTTTACCTCTATACCCATTGATCTTGCAGATCCACAAATAATTTTAGTTGCTTCTTTTAAATCATAAGCGTTTAAATCCTTCATTTTTTCTTTTGCAATTTGTTCTGCTTGTTTCATTGTAATTGTTGCAGTAATAACTTTTCCTGGTTCTTTTGAGCCAGATTTTATTTTAGCAGCTTCTTTAATAAAATGTGATGCTGGTGGTGATTTAATTACAAAATCAAATTTTTTATCTTTATAAACTGTTATCACAACAGGAACTGGTTTTCCCATAAAACTTTTTGTTTTTTCATTAAAAGCTTTACAAAAATCCATGATGTTAATCCCTCTTTGGCCTAAAGCTGGACCAACAGGTGGTGCTGGATTTGCTTGACCACCTTTAATTTGTAATTTTATATATCCACTGACTTCTTTTGCCATAATTTTAACTAACCTTTTCCACCTGTGTATATTCTAAATCTACAGGAGTTGCTCTACCAAATATAGATACTGAAACTTTAAGTCTAGACTTTTCTTCATCAACTTCTTCAACTAGACCATTAAATGAAGCAAATGGTCCATCGACGACTTGAACTTTTTCTCCAATATCAAAAGATAATCCTGTTACTGATTGTTTGACTCCGTCTTTTACTTCGCCCATTAGTTTTTGTATATCGCTGTCAGGAATTGGAACAGGGTTGCCAGAAGGACCCAAAAAACCACTTACTTTTTGAATATTTTTAATCATATGATACAAGTCCTTGTTCATTTCCATTTTTACTAAAATATACCCTGGAAAGTATTTTTTTTCTTTTTGTGTTCTTTTTCCTCTCTTTATTTCAGTAACTTCGTGGGTAGGTACATAAATTTCAACAATTTTATCCTCTATTTTATCTTTAGCAACAATATCTTTTAAGGTATTAGCTACTTTATTTTCAAAAGTCGAATATGTCTGTACAATATACCAGTTAGTCATTTTATAGTTTAAATACTTATAGATAACACTATATCTAATAAAAATTTTAAAATTTGATCAAGAAATAAGAAAAAAATTGATGCTAAAAAAGCTAAAACTAAAACCATTAATGTGCCTGTCAAAGTTTCTTTGCTAGTAGGCCAAGTTACTCTAAATGCTTCTCTTTTTACGTCTTGAATAAATTTAAATGGATTGATCATTTTTTTATATGGAGCTTCTTATGGCAGGAGCGGTGGGACTCGAACCCACAACCTCTGGTTTTGGAGACCAGTACTCTACCAATTGAGCTACACTCCTATGAGTTTTACTCTAAAATTTTAGTAACTACCCCAGCACCTACTGTTCTTCCACCTTCCCTGATTGCAAAATTTAATTTTTCATTCATCGCAATTGGAGTGATTAGTTTAACTATAAATTTAGCATCATCTCCAGGCATAACCATTTCAGTGCCAGATGGTAATTCAACTTCACCAGTAACATCTGTTGTTCTAAAATAGAATTGCGGTCTATACTTAGTAAAAAAAGGAGTGTGTCTTCCACCTTCCTCTTTTTTAAGTACATAGGCTTGCGCTTCAAATTTAGTGTGAGGTGTAACTGAACCTGGTTTTGATAAAACTTGTCCTCTTTCTATATCAGTTCTTTCTATACCTCTTAAAAGAATACCAACGTTATCTCCAGCTTCACCAGTGTCTAGTAGTTTTCTAAACATTTCTACTCCAGTACAAACTGATTTTTTAGTTTCTCTCATACCCACTATTTCAATTTCTTCACCAGTTTTAATAACACCAGATTCTACTCTTCCAGTTGCAACTGTTCCTCTACCTGATATTGAAAATACATCTTCAACAGGCATTAAGAATGGTTTGTCTTTTGGTCTTTCTGGTTGTGGTATATGTTCATCAATAGCTTTCATTAATTCTAAGATAGCATTTTTTCCTGTCGCTTCATCTTTACCTTCAACAGCATTTAATGCAGAACCTTTTATGATAGGAATTTTGTCGCCAGGAAATTTATAAGAGGTTAGCAATTCTCTAATTTCTTCAACAACCAAATCTAAAAGTTCTTTGTCTTTAACTTGATCTACTTTATTTAAAAAAACTACAATAGCTGGAACACCTACTTGCCTTGCTAAAAGAATATGTTCCCTAGTTTGAGGCATTGGTCCATCAGCAGCATTAACAACAAGAATTGCTCCATCCATTTGTGCTGCACCTGTTATCATGTTTTTAACATAGTCAGCGTGACCAGGACAATCTACATGAGCATAATGTCTTTTTTCAGTTTCATACTCAACATGGGCAGTTGAAATAGTTATACCTCTCTCTTTTTCTTCAGGAGCTTTATCTATTTGATCGTAAGCAACAAATTTAGCACCGCCTGATTCAGCTAATGTTTTTGTAATTGCTGCAGTTAAAGTTGTTTTACCATGATCCACGTGTCCTATTGTACCAATGTTACAGTGGGGTTTATTTCTTACAAATTTTTCTTTCGACATTTTAACCTCTTTTTTTTTTAATAAAACTTTTATGGAGCGGGTGAAGAGAATCGAACTCTCACAACCAGCTTGGAAGGCTGGTGTTCTACCATTGAACTACACCCGCAAAATCCCAAACTTAACACTCTTTTTAACACTTGTTATTACAAATTTATAATTAATGGTGGAGGGGGAAGGATTCGAACCTTCGAAGACCGAAGTCAACGGGTTTACAGCCCGCCCCATTTGACCGCTTTGGTACCCCTCCATGAATTCAGGGGAATACCCCATTAACGATAAAATTTCTAACAACAAAGTTTTTATAGTCATCTTCTTTATTAATTGCAATATATGATTTAACAAATTATTGTGATATTTCTATACTTTATTACAAAAAAACATGAAAAAATCAACATTTCTGATAGCAGGTAAACATGCGGTATCAGAAGCTTTAAAAAACCCCAAAAGAATAGTCGAAAGAGTATTTTTAACAGAAGAGTCAAAGAAAAGTTTAAATAGAGAAAACCAAGAATATAATCTTTTCAAGAATGTAAAAATTTATTACAAAACAAAAAAGGAGCTAGATAGATACTGTTCAAAAGATCAAATTACCCACCAAGGTCTTATAGCTGAAATACATCCTTTAGACCAAATAAGCTTAAAAGAATATATATCAGAAAATTTAAATAAAAAAAAATTTACCTTTGTAGTTTTGGAAGATGTAACAGATCCTAGAAATATTGGTTCTATTATAAGAAGTGCTGTTGCTTTTGGAGTTGACGGTTTAATTGTTAAAGAAAGATCTTTTCCTGATACAAGTAAGCTGCTTTACAAAAGTGCTAGTGGTTGTGTAGAAAATTTGAATATATTTCCAGTTTCTAATATAAATACTTCTCTAAGATTTTTAAAATCTAAAAATTTTTGGATTTATGGTTTTGATAAAAGTGGAGAAAAAGACTTTACTAAAATTGAGTGGAAAGAAAATAGTGTTTTGCTTTTTGGATCAGAGGGATTTGGCCTTAAAAGACAGACTTTAAAAAACTCTGATTTCCTTCTAAAAGTAAATATAGACAATAAAGTAGAAAGTTTAAATATAGCAAACACAGCATCTATTGTTTTTCACTATATTAATTTTAACAAAAAACATTTAAATAAAATTTAACATCTTGACTATTTCGATGTATCATCATAAATCCTTCATAAGCCCTCATAGCTCAATTGGTAGAGCAACTGATTTGTAATCAGTAGGTTCGCGGTTCGAGTCCGTGTGAGGGCACCAAAAATAATCATTTATTACTTTTTATATTTTTGCACTTCTTTTCTATAACCAGCTAGGTGCAGATAAGCCTTTTTCTTTAAGAAATTTTTTATTGAAAATTTTACTCCGATATTTTTCAGAAGTATCACATAAAATTGTTACTATAGTGTGGTTAGGACCTAACTCTTTAGCTAATTGAATAGCTCCAGCAACATTAATACCTGAGCTTGTTCCTAGGCTCAAACCTTCTTTTTCTATCAAACTAAATAAAATTGCAAATGCTTCTTTGTCTTTTATAGAAAAAGCATTATCAATTATAGCTTCATCAAAATTTTTTGTAACTCGACTTGATCCAATACCTTCGGTGATAGAACTACCTTCTGATTTTAATTCACCAGTCTTTATATAACTAAATAAAGATGAGCCTTTAGGGTCTGCTAAAGCTATCTTAATATTTTTATTTTTTTCTTTAAGAGCTTTGCTTACACCAGCTATGGTTCCACCTGTTCCTGATGAACAGATAAAAGCATCAACCTTACCTTCAGTTTGATTCCAAATTTCAGGTCCAGTTGTTTCGTAATGGCCTTTTGAATTAGCCGTATTATCAAATTGATTTGCCCAAATGACACCCTTGTTGTTAGTATTTTTTAATTCATCAGCTAATCGTTCTGAATACTTTACATAATTGTTTGGATCTTTATAAGGTTTGGCTGGTACCAATCTTAAATCAGCTCCAATAGACTTTAACATATCTTTTTTTTCTTGAGTCTGTGTTTCTGGCATAACAATAACTGATTTATATCCTAGAGAGTTTCCTATTAGTGTTAAACCTATTCCAGTATTACCAGCTGTTCCCTCGACCACTGTTCCACCTTTAGAAATTAATTTTTTTTCTTCCGCATCTTTTATCAATGCATATGCGGCTCTATCTTTAACAGATCCGCCAGGGTTTAAAAATTCTGCCTTACCATATATTGAACATCCTGTTAATTCAGATGCTACTTTCAATTTTATAAGAGGTGTATTGCCTATTGATGAAACAAAATCATTAAAAGTATTTTTCATGATTAATATAAACTAATTTTATGAAACATCGTCTGTTTTAACCCCATATGGATTAAATTTATCTTTATTTTTTTCATTATTTTTTGCGATATTTTTTGCTGGAACACCAACCATGATTGCATCTGCAGGAACATCTTTTATAACTACAGAGTTTGCACCTACATTAGCATTCTCACCAATAGTAATTGGGCCTAAAATTTGTGCGCCTGATCCAATAACTACATTATCTCTTAAGGTAGGATGTCTTTTAATGAATCTTTGATCATGAGATTTTATACTTGGAGAGATGCCTCCAAGTGTAACAGAGTGATAAATAGTAACATCATTTCCAATTTCTGAAGTTTCACCAATCACAACGCCCATGCCGTGATCAATAAAAAAATTTTTTCCTATATTTGCACTAGGGTGTATTTCAATTCCCGTTAAGAAACGTGAAAATTGAGAAATCATTCTAGCTATTAAATCAAATTTTGCTTTACTAAAAAAATTAGCTATTCTATGAAAAAAAAGTGCTTTTACACCAGGGTAAGTAAGCAAAATACTTAATTTTGATTTAGCCGCAGGATCTCTTTTTCTTATCGATTCTAAAAGTTCATTAATCATATAATTTTATACTATTTATATATTAGATAAGCATTATTTAAAGGATTTCTAGTAATATAATCAATTTCTGTATAAAAGGACTTATTGACGTAATAACAAGTAATCTATTAGTTTAATATATTAAAAATTTAAAAAAAGTTGTTATGTTTAGTAAATTTGAAATCTTATTAATATTATTATCGTTAATCCTAGTATTTTATTTTGTAATTACACTTGGAGCTAAAAGAAAAAATAAAGAACCTTCAAAAGAAATTAAAGGTTATTTGTTAAATGTTAATATATTACTTGTAGTAGTTGCAATTGTTGGAACAGTTTTATGGTTGTTTATTTAAATTTTGCTCAAATTTATTTTTTCTAAATAAACTATTATTTTTATCATACAAAAGAGTAAATTTTCTTTTTTTGTCAATTTTTATTATTATTTTTTTAATATTTCTAAACTCATTATTATCTGCTACTGCACTTATAGGTCTTTTTTTTGTATCTAAATTTTTAATTTTGATGATATTGTTTGCAGAAACAATTAAACCTTTCCATTTTCTGGGACGAAAAGGACTTATTGGAGTTACAGCTATATTCTTTGAGTCAAGGGAAAGTATTGGTCCATGAACAGAAAAATTATAAGCAGTACTTCCAGCTGGTGTAGAAACTAAAACACCATCTGATACTAATTTTTTAATTAGTATTTTTTTGTTTAATCTAATCTCTAAGGAAGCGGTCTGTCTTGTTTGACGAAACAAAGAAACTTCATTTATAGCTATAGAGCTTTTATTCTTATTATTTTTTGTAATTAATCTTGCCTTTAGAGGTGAAATAATTATTTTTTTAGTTTTATTCAGTCTTAGAAAAATATCTTTCTTGCTAAATTTATTCATTAAAAAACCATACGAGCCCTTATTAATTCCAAAAAAAGGTTTTTTAAAATTTTCAAATTTCTTAATAGTATTAAGCATAAAACCATCTCCACCAACAACAACTATTATTTCAGCTTTCTTGATTGAAGTATTTCTATATTTTTGCAAAAAAAAATTTTTACAGCTTTTAGATTTAACTGTCTTGTCAAAAACAAAATGAATATTTTTATAAATCATAAAATTTAATTTTATGGTGCCCTCGGCCAGACTCGAACTGGCACTCCCAAAAGGGCAAGGATTTTAAGTCCTTTGTGTCTACCAATTTCACCACGAGGGCATTAATGA
>MDTB01203022.1_pt1 | contig 92569 bp, 88 predicted proteins | sample 811161 | NCBI WGS metagenome assembly MDTB01 (sample SAMN05326650, study PRJNA326480) | marine metagenome | isolation source: seawater | place: Mediterranean Sea | collected 2009
AAACAATGGAAACAATGGAAACAATGGAAACAATGGAAACAATGGAGACAGTGAGGACAATGGGGACAATGGGGACAATGGGGACAACCTATCTTTGGATGATGATCCAAATGTATTAAAAAGCGAAATTGATGATATTAGAAAATCAGTTGTATCGATGAGTGTAGGGCAGCCAGGAAGAACCTCTACAATCGTAAAAGAGTGGTTAGAACAGCCAGCTCCTGAATCTTCAACAAGCGAGGAAGCTTCATCTGATGATTCTGGAGGAGAATCTGAAAAAGAAAGTGATGAAAAATAATTTTTAGGAGATAGATTATGATTAACGATTACCATATGCTCTCAGGTCTACAAAAGGTAGCAATACTTTTTTCCGTTGTTGGGGAAAGTTTAGCAATGTCATTAATTAAAGGGCTTTCTAAAACTGAAATACGGAAAGTGCGTTCTACACTTCGATCTATGGGTACAGTAACATTTTCTGTAAAAAAACGCGTAATGGAAGAGTTCTATTTTGGATTTCTTAGCGAACAGGTAGATGAAGGAAAAGAAGAAGGTCCTATTCAACCTTTTGAGTTTTTGTCTAATTTAAATGATGAACAATTAATAGCGCTTCTTGATAAAGAAGAGCCACCAGTAATTGCTATGATTCTTGCACAGCTAAAAGCTGATAAAAAAATGTTAATACTTAATAGACTTGACCCGACCCTTAAAGGTGAAGTCCTGATTGAATTAGGGTCGCTAGAAGATATTCCTTTAGAAGGCATTATAGAGGTTGGGGCGCGATTAAAAGAAAAATCTACATATTTGCCAAGGACTGCTGAATTTTCTAGGGGTGGCGCAAAAGAAATTGCTGATATGTTAAGCGATATGTCATCTAGCGAACAAGAAAGGTATATGCAAACATTGCAGAATGAAAATCCAGAACTATATACTGCTGTTAAAACATTTTTTCTTACATTCGATGATATTATTGAGAAATTTCCTCCTGATATTATAAGGGCCCTTCTAAATGAAGTTGAATTAGATAAAATGCCTATTGCTTTTAAAGGTCTCGATCCTGAAAAAGTAAATGAATTAAAAGAAATGCTTCCAGGTAAAAAACAAGCAATGTACGATGATGATTTGGGTGCAAAGCCGATGCCAAAGCGCGATGTTGATAATGCTAGAAAAGATTTCGTAGAGGCAGCAAAAGCATCAGAGAAAAAAGGAGATATTAATATAGAAGATATTTTATCTGGTGGTGAAATGGTAGAATAAAATTAATTTTATCCATATTAAAAAAAACCTCATTAATATGGGGTTTTTTTAAATTTTATGTTTTTCTATAATCATAATTCTGTTTGTAAAGACCCCAAGCTTGTAATTAGACTCTTAGATTTCATATTCTAATCCAATTTTTAATTGTTTTGTGGATTTGAAATTGAAATCTTTTCAATCAAACTATTATTTACAATTTTTCCATATATCAATACTGTTGATATTTTTTTTTATAAATAAGATTAGGAACTTAGAATGTGTCTTTATAGATATTAAATACCACTCGTTAAACGACCCTAGAATAATTATTCTAGATTATATTTACTAATCCAAAAAAAGCAGCCTGGTCCAGATAAATTACTACCGAAAATAAAAAATAATTTTCTTTATATTAAAAATCAGGAGAGAAATATCGAATTTCTTTTAAATTTCCATTATTATCATAAAAAAACCACTTATCAATCATTTTCCCACTTTTGTATGCTCCCTGCATTTCCTTTTTAGTTCTATCATAGTCCCACCAGCTTGTCCAAGTGGAATTTTTCTTACCACTTACATAGTATCCCTCTGTTATCCTTCCGTCTTCAAGCCATGCTGTCCATTGTCCTTCTTTAATGCCATCAGAAAATGTACCTTCTTGTATCTTATTTGATTCCTCATCCCAAAATACCCACAAACCATCAGCGTTTCCACTTACTAGAACCCCTTCTTTTTCTTTCGTTCCATTTTTATAATAAAATGTCCATGTTCCGTTCATTATTCCAGAATCATATGTTCCATGGGATTTTATATGTTCATTATCATACCACTCCGTCCATTCGCCATGTTTCTCACCATCTTTAAAACCTCCTTGTTCTTGTTTTCCTCCACTCCATGGAAGCTTCGGTTCCGGAGTGGGCACTTCTACAAGGATTATTTCAGGGACCTCTTTCCCACTAGGAAACCATTTGACCCATTGTCCATCTTTTTTCCCGTTCTTAGTCCTTCCTAAAAAGAGATAATCGGCTTCAGTATTTTCTTGTGTAATTATTCCGGTAAATGGATTATCATCCCCAAGCTTAAAAAATATAGATTCTCTTTCTACTAGGTCTTCAAGTGATATATGTTCAAGCCCTGATCCAAAATCAAAATCAAAATCTTTCTCTCCTTTTTTGTTCCAATAGGTCCAAATTCCTTCTGGAAGTCCTTCTTGAAAAAACCCTTCCTTTTGCATTGTCCCATCATCATAATAATATGTTGTTAATCCTTCTTTGATTCCTTTTTGATGAAATCCTTGTTCTTTTATTTCATCGCTATTTGGATACCAGATAACCCAAGGACCTTCCGGGATATCAGATTTATAGGTTGTCATAATGCTTCTATATCCATTCTCCCAATATGTGCTTGGCCCATCTAACAATCCGTTTTTATAAAACTTTTCTTCTTGTTTTTCTTCAGGAGTAAGCCAAATAATAGATTTCCCATCACGGTTACCATTTGAAAATGTAATTTCTTCAGCGGTTGAACCATCTGGAGAGAAATATGACCAAAGACCATTTTGTTCATCATCTAGATAATTACCTTCTGATTGTTTGATACCGTCATCATACCACCAAGTCCAAATCCCATTTTTTCTCCCTTCAAAATAATAACCCTCCATTTCTTTGTTATCATTTAGATACCACCACCAATTCCAAAGTTCATCATCATTGTTTGCTTTATATGTTCCTCCATTATAAGACCATGCGCCATCAGTAAAAGTTAAATTATGATCGTGCTCATACCACCAGGTCCAGCGACCGTGAGGTTTTCCCTTTTGAAACGATTGTTCCATATGAAGATGACCATTCTCGAACCAATATTTATAATTACCATCTGTTTCACCCATGTCAAAAGACCCTTTTTCTTTCAATGTACCATTTTCATACCATAAGGTCCATTCACCATGTTTTTTACCTCGATAGTAGATGCCTTCAACTTCTTTTTGTCCATTTCTATACCATTGAACCCATTGTCCGTCACGCCTACCAGATTGGAATCTTCCTATAAGGAGATAATCTTTAATTCCTCCTGACTCAACAACAATACCCGTATAGGGTTTATGTTTCCCAACTTTGTAAAAAGTGCCATCTCGTTCTTCTAGTTCTGCTATTCTGACTCTGTCTAAACCTGACCCGTAATCAAATCTAAAGTCTTCTTTTCCATCCGGGAAATAATATGTCCAAGTACCTTCTGGTTCATTTCCTCTTATAATTCCTTCTCTGTCTTTATTTCCATTATCATACCAAATGGTCACTAACCCATCTAATACTCCATTTACATATGTCTCTTCACCTTTTTTATGATCAGTATTATTCCAAGAAGTCCAGAGTCCGTGTTGTACACCATTTTTATAATTCCCCTCACTATCTTTTACGCCATCAGGTCTCCACCAAATCCATAAGCCATCCTTCCTACCGTTAGAATAATTTTCTTCAGCTTTTAGTATTCCATCATCATACCATAACATCCATGTACCATGCTTCTGTCCATTTAAATACTCGCCATCAACAATTTTATAATTATCAATATTCCAGAGTAAGGTTGGACCATTTTTTATACCTTTTTGGAAGGTTGTTTGTTCAGTTTTTCTTCCATCGTCTGCCCAATAGGTCCACTGCATATCTAATTTATTATCAGCATAGTTCCCAGTTTTTTCTTTAATTATACCTCCTTCATACCAAGAGGTCCAAGCACCGTTTAATTTTCCGCCTTGATAAGTGACTTGGAATTTTTTATTACCATTTTCATACCAAGAAGTCCAAACACTATCTCGTTCTCCATTTGTAAATTTTCTTTCTGATTTTTTTGAACCATCTAAAAACCATTGAACCCAAAAACCATTTTGCTGTCCATCTAAAAATTGAGTTTGCTCCTTTTTTACCCCCGAATCATAAAACCATGTCCAGGTTCCATTTTGTTTACCCAACTCATAAGTTCCCTCTTCCAACTTGTTCCCATTTTCATACCAAGTGGTTTTAGGGCCATTTAATTTTCCTGAACTATAATTTGATTCTTCTTTGCGCATACCATTTAGATACCAAGTGGTCCAAAGGCCCTCTTTATTACCAATGCTATATGATCCTTCCATTTCTTTAGAAGGGGGGTCAAAGAAAGTGTTACCGTTAAGATCAAGAATCACGGTTTCTAAAGAATCCCATTGGCCATTGTTTTCACCCTCATCTTTTGTGTTCGGCTCACCATCTTCACCATAGTCTTGGTAAACTTCACCTTCATACCAAAAAGTCCATAATCCATCCCGAACTCCATTGGTATAACTTCCTTCAGTTTCAATAGCCCCATTGGGGTAATATGTTTTAACAATGCCATCGTTTTGGGTAAAAACCAAAGACGACAACATAATTGAACTAACCAGTATTTTCCGCATGGTCAAATCCTCATTGTCTGAGTATGTAAAAAAAAAGGAGGTTTTACGGATGAGTTAATATATCATCCCCTCTCGGACACCTTTTGTTCCTAAACTTAAGACAATGTTATGATAAAGTCAAAAAATTGTATAAAAAAATCATTCGCTTTTATTTAAGCGAATCCAGAAGCTTTGTCCAAACTTATCATTTAAATTTATAAGACCTTCATTTGAATTATTAGTTCCCAAAAACGCAGTTTCTGTTTCAAATTTATTATTAGTTCTTAAGTATCCACCTCCATCTCGACCATTACCAAGATAAGTTGTCATTTTTCCAAATTGATTGTAAGTCCTAAAATACCCACTACCTAAGAAGGTCCCTGTTTCTCCAGCGGCATCATAAACACGTAATTGACCAGAGCTATCAGCTCCTGTTCCAACATAAACAGTTTCTTGACCATTAAAATTATAAGTCCGAAGATATCCTCCCCCACTACTGCCAGTTCCTAGGAAGAGGGTTCTTTCTCCAAATTGATTATATGCTTGGTAATATCCTTCACCCAAATATGAGGATGTTTCTCCTTCTTTATTATATATTCTCAGTTGGCCCGAGTGATCGGACCCAGTTCCTAGATAAGCTGTTTCTTTTTGAGAATTGTTATATGTCCTTATATATCCACCACCCATTCGCCCAGTTCCTACGTAGGCAGATTCATCACCATTTCCATTATATGCTCTCATATATCCGCCCCCGTCTTTACCGGTACCAATAAATAATGTTGGTTCACCATATTGATTATACGTTTGCATATAACCATTACCTAAATATCCCATAATCACACCACGATCATCTTCAATAGTCAGGCTTCGTACAACCAGATGACCTAACTCATCTGTTTTTGGTCTTAATCCTAAAGTCGAAAATAAAAGTAGTGTTAATAATACACCGATAAACATGCTTTTTGGATCAATGGTTTTCATAGTTACCTCCACAATTAATTCTCCTTGAGAATTCTATGTTTAATTTAATCATAATCATAGATATTAACCTTAATAGGAATTTCTTTATCTCTAGTTATTCTGCGACGAATTAAATCGTATTGTTTCACCTCAGAAATTCTTCCATGAATATCATAATAATAAACATTTTTTTCTAATACTCTTTCATCAGAATCTAAAATAGCCTCTATATATTTACGCCCTTTATGATCTAGAAGAACCTCTTTTAAAGAACTAAGTTTTATAAGAGTATCAGAATAGTAATCAAAGGTTTTAAAATTATCATCATCGTAGAGTGTGTTAAAAATTTCCTTTATTTCTCCTTTTTTATTGTAAATAGTTGTAGCTGTACGACGTCCTAAAATATCATATTCATAAGTTTTAGATTCAATCATTTGACCAAGTTTTCCTGTTGAAGCTTCTTGAATAAGGTGTCCTTTTTCATCATGAAAGAAGATTGTTTGATAAATTACTGAAGGATCAAAGTATTCATTTAATTTTTTTGCTCGGTTAGATGAGTCTAAATCAAATCTTGTTATTACTAACGCATAATTGTCATAAAGTTCTTTGCATTCTAAAAAATTACCCGTGGAATCATAGAAATAGCTTTCCCCCCAAAGCAATTTATTATTAGTGCTATCTTCCATCATGTCGGGATTAATAGCCTCCTCTGGATTATATCTAATTCGTTTTATAATCTTGTTATTAATATCATATTTTTGGAATTCTCTCCAATAAATACTATCCCCAGTTCCAAATAGTGTAGTACAAAGCCTATTGCCTTTTTTATCATTAATGAAATTATAAGATAAAATCATCTCTTTAGAAAAACTTCTTTTTATTTTTAACCCTTCATTTGGACCTGATACGTAAATATATTTTTCGTGTAAAGGTATTGTATGTGTATAAATAGAACTATCTATTAAAAACCCCCTAGAGTCATAATTCATTACTATTGAGTTTTTTAATTCCTGTGTTACGGTGCCAAAGCTTTCGAAAACATGATATGTTTTTATGGTATTTGGCTTATTTCCGTATATGCTGGGAATATACAAGAATGATAAACAAACAAATAATTTTAATACAATCAACATAATCAAATTTTATAGACCTATACTGGTTAATTCAAATGTTCTATTTATAACTCTGCATAAAATATTAAAAGTTTTTAGGGATAAATCAGCTCAAGAATGTGAATAAAAGCCAATAAATCTATATATAGTAGCAGATAAACCAATTAAGTTATCCCTTGCTTTAAATATTTAAAGTATTTTAAAATCAGGCAAGCTATTGACGGCTTACTCATGCGGAGTTCTATTTGAAAAACATATTTAGAAAATATGCTTTTGTGCTATTTTTGTCTATATCCCTAGTGGTTGGTTCTACACTAGAGGATGTAAGCTATAGTATTAAACAAAATGGAATTATGATAAACTTAGAATATACAAAACAAATCAGCGATGACGACATTATCGGTTGGAAATCCGATAGAGGGTGGGTTTACTTAACGTTATTGGGGGTAAGAGCACCAAAAAATAAATCTTCCCAGGAAGACTATTCTGGTATAGTAAGAAAAATTATCATTGATGATTTTGATGAATCAACACAATTGGCAATATTGGTTAAAAAACCTATCCTTGGTTATGATATAATTAATTCGAAAACTTCACCAAGTACTATAGTTTTTATTCATACTGAGATGAAAAAATCAGAGGTTGCAAGCCTTAAACAACATATTGAAAAAGAGGGGGTTTCAGTTTTTAATGTGGCAAAATCTTCAGGTTTTCCAAAATATAATACAAACTTTAGAAATGCCTTTGACCAGGCAAGAAAAGAATTGGGTCCAAATGCTATTTTTGAATATCACGGTAATTTATATACCACAAACCATCCTGGAGAAAAAGAATCAAAAAGTAAATCAATATTAATGGATAAAGAAATTGCTCCTCTCAAAGATGGAGAACTACATTATTTTACTTTAAGAGAAATGAAAAAAAATAGCGAAAGTGATTCCCTCATTGAAGAAGTCTATATTAATCAATCGACTGGGGAAATAATTTCAGAAAAAATTGGAGATTCAATTTCAACTGAAGGAATTTTTAAAGAAAATTCTTTGAATTCTAGGTCACGTGATGATGGTTGGTTTAGTGGTGATTTTCCATCATATAAAACAGGAGATATAAAATCTCCAATAAAAAAACAACATACTATTGCGAAAGATACTTTGGTAACAAAAGAAAGACCCGTTTTTGCTCAATCAAATTCTAAAAAAAGAGAAAAAACAAAAAAATGGTTAGGGCTGTTCGAATTATTTAAACCAACTATAAAGACACAAAGTGATAAAGAACAAATAAAAGAATATCTAGCAGATGATGAAAGTGACACTTTTACCAAACTACAAACAGAATATGTTCCATCTTTAGATCAAAACATTGATATTAAAGATTTTGATGAAACAATTTTTACAACTTCTAAAACACAATTATCAGATACAAATATTGTTAATCAAATAGAAATAACAAACTCCTCAATTGAGGAGTCTTTGCTTACATTACAAAAAGAACATATTCCTACAAACTTTTATTCTGTACAAGACACACTACCTGTTGTTGAATATTATGAATCGCAAACTCAAGCTCCGGATACAAATGTTGTGAGGGCATGGTTTACAGATGAGAGTATTATATCGGATGAATATGATGTGACCCATTTACAAAAACAATATATTCCGTTAAAAGGTGATAATATAGGAGATAAGATTATTGAAGATGAGAGTTTAAATGAATCTTCACCTCAAATGACTCAAGCTCCGGATACAAATGTTGTGAGGGCATGGTTTACAGACGAGAGTATTATATCGGATGAATACGATGCGACCCATTTACAAAAACAATATATTCCATTAAAAGATAGTAATATACCATTTGATGAGAATGATGAATTAATTGTAGAAGAAGCTTTACCTCAAAATCCCGAATATACTGATCCATTTATGATTAGTAATCGTTTTAAAACTCGATTCAATAACTATTCAATAGTACAAAAGTCTAAAAAAGATAAAGATATTCCATTTTTACCAGATTCTGTTGATAACAATACTTGGCTCAGTTTTTTCCCATTGCAAAAAGATTCAATGAAGAAAACATTGAAATGGAATTTTAAAGAAGAAAAAGAAGTGCCACTTTTTCTACAGAAAGAAAGAGAGGCCCTAGAGTATTCTTCTAGAAGTATTGCAGAGCATGATTGGAGAAAAGAATTACCCCAACAAAGACCAAAAAGTTATCCTAATCGACAGGCTGACCCTGGGTTTATGTACTATTATAATGGTGGAATAAAAGTAGAATCAAATATGAAAGGTGTCCCCATATATATTGATGGGAAGTATGTTGGAGAGACACCGCTATCAAAACCGATAGAAGTAGAACCAGGATGGCACCAGGTAAGTGGTTTTAGTCCAGTGTATACCCATTTGGCAAAAAAAGATGGATTGCAATTTGTTGGTTATGATTCAATAATACAGAATAATGAATCATATGGAGCGACAACTGTATATGCTGAATCTGGAAAGCTAGAGACTGTAATGTTAAAATTTAACCAAATGGGTGATAAGCCAAAAAAATTATCTGAGATAAAAGGTGGCATAAATATTGCCTTACCAATGTTCACTTTTGTTATAAGTATGATTTTATGGTCTATTTAGTACATTTTATAATAAAAAAAAATATATTCTATGTCACGCGTCTATAATAGAATCCATTCATATATTACATCTAAATTTGTTTCTGATGGTCTTAGAAAGATAGGAATAGAGGAAGAGTCTATTGTATATACTTTTGAAAATAAAAGAATTCCTGTAAATCCTGGCAATGAATTTTCAGCCGTAGATCTTCTTAGAGTTTTAAATAAAAAAATAGATTCTAATGGATATTATTCTTTAGAGCCAGGGGGGCAAATAGAGTGGTCTAGTAAACCTTTCTCAAACTTAAATGATTTACAAGAATCGATGAATAACCATCATTTAGTTTTTGAGGAAACTATTTCAGAACATAATTTAAAAATGGTACCGTATGGCGTAGATCCTAAATATTCACCTGATGATATAGAATTAATTGAAGAACCAAAATATCAAATTATGGATAAAGTCTTTGGGGAAAACGGGACTAAGGGAAGCTGGATGATGAAAAACACAGCGAGTATACAGGTCAATATTGATATCATTAATTCAAAAGATTTAGAAGAAATGGTTTATTTAGCTGATTGCCTACATCCTATAGCCGCATATTTATTTGCAAATAGTCCATTTAGTAATAATAAAAAAACTGGATATCAAAATATAAGAAACATAATATGGGAAGAAACAGATTCTTTTCGATGCAGAAATTTATTTGATCATGGAATTTTTAAACCAAAAGATTTATTACAGAATTATATTGAATTTACCCTTAAGGTACCAAGTATGTTTGAATTTGATAAAAATAGAAATATTGTAAAATCTTCAACTTCTATAGGAGATTTACTTGGTAAACTAGAAGAATCAGAATCAATTAATGAGGATGATATAAAAGTAGCACTACATCAAATATTTACAAATGTCCGTTTGAAAAATGTTGTAGAGATACGAGGTGCAGATCGTACACCCTTTAACTATGAAATGGCACCTATTGCTTTTTGGACAGGAATTTTAACAGACTTAAATATTAGAAAGGATGCTATTAAAGTTTGTTCAAATTGGACGAAAAATGATAGAAAGTTGTTTAATGATGCATCACTTAGCTTAAATAGTGAACAGCCTGGTCCGGAGGGGAAAATGTATATTGATTGGATAAAATGGGCTGGAGACTTATCAGTTACTGGATTAAAAAACAGAAAATTAAAAGAGGAAACTCTATTTGAAGATTTTTATAATAATATAATTCAACATGGACCCTTTAGTATCCAAAAACAAAATAATGAAACAGGACTTGATACATAACCTAATATGGTTCCCAATTTTTTTAATTGGTTTAATAAGTGTATGTTTGGGAATAGCCTGGCTTTTGCATCCAGAGCCATGGATGCTAGATAAAACGCCTAATGAAGCGCTACTGCAAACCACATTTGACAATCTGTTTTCTTTGGAGGTTAACAGTTTTTTACCATTATATTTAAAAACAATATACAGATTTTTTGGTTTATGGATGATTACAATTGGGCTTATTATATGGTCTTATGTTAATGTAACGCGCCTAGGGACATCAAATTCTCGCAATTCATTATATTATATTTTATCTACTACTCTTTTTGGTTTATATTTTTTGGTATTTAGCTACCTGCCAACATCTCCTTTTATTCCAGTATTGTATGGATTGACTATATTATTAGTCTGTAGTGTGTATTTTTCAATACAATTAAAAGAATAACCAAAGATTTAATATTTATAGAATTGTTTTCTTAATTTCCACTCTCTTTATTAGCTCATCTTTTAAATGAATACTTATTTTAAATCATCTATTTTTAGAAAAGTCTTGGCAGCTCTTTCGGGTTTGTTTCTTGTAATGTTCTTAATTGGTCATTTAGTGGGGAATCTGCAGTTATTCATTCCTGGTGTTGAAGGACAAACTCAATTTAATAAATATGCTTTTTTTATGACGACCAATCCAATTGTTAAAATTTTATCAATTATAACATATTCATCAATCATCTTACATATTTTTCTTACTCTATTTCTTACAATCCAATCTAAAAAGGCCAGACCTATTCAATACGCTATACAAAGTAGTAATGAAAACAGCACATGGATTTCAAAAAACATGGCGCTTTTAGGTGTGTTTATTTTAATTTTTATAATTATTCATATGAAAAGTTTTTGGTATAAAATGCATTTTGGAAATATGCCTTTTCAGGTTCTTAATGATGGTACGACGCTAAAAGATTTATATACTGTTACGGTCTCTTCTTTTTCAAGTCCCCTATATACAGGTTTTTATGTTCTAAGCATGGCGATACTTGGGATGCACCTTAAACATGGAATTGAATCTTCTTTTCAAACACTAGGTATAAAGGTTCGCAAATATGAAAAAATTTTAAAATCTATTTCCCTCGGGGTTTCATTATTTATACCAGCAGTTTTTGCTTCGATACCAGTATATATTTTTATCAAACAATTATGATACTTGAAAATAAAATTCCCAATGGAAATCTATCTGAAAAGTGGAACGCCTATAAAGCTAGCGTTCCACTTGTTAGTCCCGCCAACAAGAGGAAATTAGACGTTATAGTAGTTGGCACCGGTTTAGCAGGAGCCTCTGCCTCTGCTTCATTGGCTGAAATGGGATATAGAGTTAAATCTTTTTGTTTTCAAGATAGCCCAAGAAGGGCTCATTCTATTGCTGCCCAGGGAGGAATAAATGCTGCGAAAAACTATCAAAATGATGGGGATTCAATCTATAGGTTGTTTTATGATACAATAAAAGGAGGAGATTATAGATCAAGAGAGGCCAATGTTCATCGACTTGCAGAGGTTAGTTCTAACATCATTGATCAATGTGTTGCTCAAGGAGTTCCGTTTGCAAGAGAATATGGAGGAACATTAGATAACAGATCATTTGGAGGTGTTCAAGTGTCACGAACTTTTTACGCAAGAGGTCAGACTGGACAGCAATTGCTTTTAGGTGCTTATAGTGCATTAAGTCGCCAAATTGCTAAGGGTACAGTTAAAATGTATAACCGTCATGAAATGTTAGACGTTGTTAAAATAGATGGGAAGGCTCGCGGAATTATTGTTAGAAATCTTATCACTGGAGAATATCAAAGAGTTTTTGGACATGCGGTTGTTTTAGCAACTGGTGGTTATGGTAATGTGTATTATTTGTCAACAAATGCAATGGGGAGTAATGTTACTGCATCTTGGAAAGCACATAAAAAAGGTGCGATGTTTGCAAATCCTTGCTTTACTCAAATTCATCCTACGTGTATTCCTGTATCAGGAGATTATCAATCTAAACTTACTTTGATGTCTGAATCTCTTAGAAATGATGGTAGAATTTGGGTTCCTAAGAAAAAGGGAGATAATCGGATTGCTTCAGATATTCCCGAAAACGAAAGAGACTATTATTTAGAAAGACGTTATCCTGCATTTGGAAATCTTGTACCAAGGGATGTTGCATCAAGAGCAGCAAAAGAACGTTGTGACCAAGGGTATGGAGTTGGGGAAACAGGGCGTGCTGTATATTTAGACTTTGAACATGCAATAAAAAGACTTGGAGAAGATGTTGTTTCATCACGCTACGGAAATTTATTTGAGATGTATGAAAAAATAACAGGAGATAATCCTTATAAAACACCTATGAGAATATTCCCGGCAGTCCATTATACAATGGGGGGATTATGGGTTGATTATGATTTAATGACTACTGTTCCCGGTCTTTATGCTATAGGCGAATGTAATTTTTCAGATCATGGTGCGAATCGCCTAGGAGCATCCGCATTGATGCAGGGTCTTGCCGATGGATATTTTGTATTGCCTTATACTATAGGAAAATATTTATCTGAAGATATTCGCACATCACCAATATCAACTGATAGTGAAGAATTTTTAAAAGCAGAAAAAGAATCAAAAGAAAGAAACAAAGTTCTTATTAAAAATAACGGATCTAAATCTTCTGAAAGTTTTCATAGAGAGTTAGGTAGAATTGTTTGGGATTATTGTGGAATGTCGAGGAATGAAAAAGGACTTAGAGTTGCAATAGATGATATTAAAAGTCTTAAAAATGATTTTTGGAAAAATGTTTATGTTCCCGGTGACTATAATTCTTTCAATCCAGAACTTGCAAAAGCAGGAAGAGTAGCTGATTTTCTTGAACTTGGAGAGTTAATGATGAGAGATGCACTATCCCGGAATGAATCATGCGGTGGGCATTTTCGAGAAGAATATCAGACTTCAGAAGGCGAGGCATTAAGAGATGATGACAATTACACCTTTACTTCTGCATGGGAATTTAAGGGAGATGATAGTAATCCTACTTTACATAAAGAAGAATTAAACTTTGAGACTGTCCAACCAACACAGAGAAGCTATAAGTAATTATGGGGAAATTAAATTTAACTCTTAAAATATGGAGGCAAAAAAGTCCTACCGATAGTGGTGATTTTAAAGAATATAATTTAACAGGGTTGAATTCCCACATGTCTTTTCTTGAAATGATGGATGTTTTAAATGAGAATTTAATTAATGAAGGTAAAGAGCCTATTGCTTTTGACCATGATTGTAGAGAGGGAATTTGTGGTATGTGCTCAATGGTTATAAATGGAAGAGCGCATGGACCATTAAAGGCGACTACAACATGTCAGTTACATATGCGGCATTTTAATGATGGAGACACAATTACTATAGAGCCATGGAGAGCAAAAGCTTTTCCTATTATAAAAGACTTAGTAGTAGATAGATCTTCATTTGATAGAATAATACAGGCCGGAGGTTATGTGTCTGTTAATACTGGTAGCGCGCCAGATGGGAATGCGATTCCAATTTCTAAGAATATTGCAGAAGAGGCATTTGACGCTGCAGCCTGCATTGGATGTGGGGCATGTGTAGCAACATGTAAAAACGCATCAGCAAGTTTATTCGTTTCAGCAAAAATTTCGCAATTATCTTTATTGCCCCAAGGTCGGCCTGAAAAAGATGAGCGGGTAATAAAAATGGTAGAAAAAATGGACAAGGAGGGTTTTGGTCATTGTACCAATACAGAGGCATGCTCTGCAGAATGCCCTAAGGAAATATCGGTTGAGTATATTAGAAGGATGAATTCAGAATACAATATAAGCAATATTAAAGGTTAATATTAATATTCTGATTTAAAATTATTTTAGTTTAAAATTGACGGGAATAGAAATCCATACCCCAACCGACCTCTCTCTTTGTTTTGCTGGTTTAAATCTAGTTTTTCTTATTGCTGCCATTGCAGCTTCATCTAATCCTGTATTTGGAACACCCTTCAATATTGTTGTTGTTTTAACGCGTCCTTTTTCATCAATAAACGCTTGAACTACAACAGTTCCCTCTATGCCTGCTTCCTGTGCAATTTCTGGGTATACAGGTCTTATTGGACTCATGGGGACAGGCGGGTCATCATACGGTACAAACCTTACCTGTGGTCCAGATGGGGGAGGTGGTGGAGCATCTAAGTTAGAAAAGTCATCAAAATCTAATTCGTCTAATGTAAGATCTTCTGCGATGTCTTCATCATCTGATGGAACGGGAATGGAAGGACGTGCTGGAGGTGGAGTATTATCTATTTGTTGAGTTTGGGGTATGTCTATGTTTTCGATGATAACTTGTTCGATATCATCAAAATTTAGATTGTTACCAAAGCGAGGAAATAAAAGAAAATTGATAGTTATAAGACCAATACCTATAATTGCAGTCAGTCGAATTACAATTGGATATTTAGTTTTTAATGGATTTATAAGATTCATTAATCAACTAATGTTTTAGATGAATAATTTAATTTTAATGCTTCAACCTCACGAAGGTTTTCGTGTATATCTGATACAAGGCCCATCTCAGCTTCTTCGTCTCCCTTAAGCGAAACAACAATTTGAGGATCTGATACTCTTTTTTCATACATTACTAGAGAGACATCATCAACCCCCATCAATCGGTCATCAATAGATATTAATCCTTCTTTTGAAACCCAAACCTGAACCGTGTGTCTTTTAGACTTTAATTTTTCAATGCGCTTTGCTTTAGGAAGATTAACTGGAAGACCTGAGTATTCTTTTAGAACAGTTGTTACCATAAAAAATACCAAAAGCATAAAAATTATGTCGGGCATTGATGCCGTTGGTATTTCACTAGATATTTTTGTTTTCTTTTGAAATTTCATTAATTGCTATTGGCGATTGAAATGCGTTTTGCATCAGCCATTTTTAATTGATCAATAACCCTAACATAGTCACGATATGCTGTTTTTGGATGAGCTTTTACTGATATGACAAGTTTGTCATTAGAACGTATTTTTTCTCCAACAATCCGATGTATTTGTTCAACATTAGTAGGTTCTTCATCTAGCAACACTTTTCCTTGAGAATTAATTAAACAGTTCAAAATATTTTCCTTACGAATTTCTATTTCCATATCTCCAGGAGGTGGTAAAATAATACCGAGCCCTTTGTCCGTATCAATAGTTGTTGTAACTAGAAAAAAGATAAGAAGTAAAAAGGCAATATCCGCCATTGATGATGTAGGAATTTCTCCGCCCTTGAATCTCCGTTTTTTTGCCATAGAATTTATATTTTAGATTTATTTATCTAAATCTTGCAAATAATCAACTATTTTTATCGATTGCTCTTCCATATCTAAAACAAGTTTGTCAATTCTAGCGACAAACACATTTTGAAAAGTTTGGATAATCATAGCAACAATAAGTCCAAATGCTGTAGTTAATAGAGCTTGAGATATCCCTCCAGCTACAACGGCAGGAGAAATATCATTTGCGGCTTTAATAGCATCAAAAGCTGCAATCATACCAACAACAGTTCCAGTAAATCCAAGCATTGGAGCAATGGTAATTACAGCGTTTAACCAAATCATATTTTTTTCTAAAAACGCCATTTCAATAGCTCCTGCATTTTGGATAGCCTTTTCTACTTCACCAAGGCCTTTATCCATTTTGTTTAAACCAGCTTGGAAAATTGAAGCAACAGGACCCTCTTCTTTTCCGCAGGCTTCAGCTGCAGCTTGGGCGCCGTTTTCATTTATTAATTGACTGATTTTATCAAAGAAAGATTGAGAGTCTACTCCCGACATCATTAATGAATACGCTCGTTCAATTACAAATGCTAAGCCAAAAAGCAATGTTAATAGGATGGGCCACATGAAGGCACCACCTTCTAAAAAATAATGTACCATTATTTAACTCCGTTTTATAATATAGTTATTTCATTAAAAAGTTTCATTCAGAGATCACTAATTTAATTTATTGATTCGATGAATGCATCAGCTTCGTTAAAATGTTTTAGAGCCTCTATTATCTGATTATCAAACAACAATCTAATATTTGCTCCTTCATTTTTTCCCCATATCGAACCCGCTAGTTCGCTTTTTATTTGATTCTCAATATAATCAATATCTATTGTTAGTGAATCTTTAATGACTTCAATTGAATCACTAGAGAGATGTTGAATAAAATTCTCAAAAACAATATCGGACATTTTCCAATTTTCTTTAAATGATTTAAATGATTTAAACTTTTTTTGTATGTCTAATGAATTATGTGAAGCAAAATTAAAGAACGGTCTTTTGGGATTTCTTAAAACTTTAATAGTATGAGTATTAATATTATTTTTATAAGGGATATAAATATCTGGTGTAATACCTCCTCCTCCATACACGGTTCTTCCTGATTTTGTCATATATTTTGGCCGTAATTCTTTTAAACTATCTATTTTTTCTTCTCTATTTGAAGAATATAGTTCTCTATAATACGCAAGGTCATTTCCATCTTCATAAGGCCTTTGAATAAGTCGTCCAGACGGAGTATAATATCGAGCTATTGTAACACGTATTGCAGACCCTGTATCAAGAGGTAATTGACGCCGAACAAGACCCTTCCCAAAGCTTGTTTCTCCAACTACCAACCCCCTGTCTAAGTCCTGCACAGCTCCAGAAACTATTTCAGCAGCACTGGCTGATCCACGATTAATCATAATAATCAATGAGAAAGTACCATTTCCTTTTTTAGGGCTGCTTCTAAAAACTTGATTTGATTCTTTAATTTTTCCTTTTGTATATACTAGTGTATCTATTGATGTGATTAATTGATCAGATATTGCAGCAGCTTGTTCTAAAAACCCACCACTATTACCCCTTAAGTCAAATAACAATCGTTTCATTCCTTGCGATAATAAAGTATCGACAGCAGAAATAAATTCTTTTTCTGTAGTTGCTGAAAATCTTCTTAGAAAAATATAACCAGTTTCATTGTCTAGCATTGTTGCGGCTCCAATGCTATAAATCGGAATATTGTCCCTAATGATAGTTACATCAAAAGGCTTGCTTTCACCTAAACGACTTATTCTTACTGTAACTTTGGTTCCTTTTTTCCCTCTTAGTTTATCAAAAACTTCTGGTTTAGTAATTTTATATGCATCTTGACCATTAATGGCTATTATTTTATCTCCAGGCATAAGCCCTACAATATCAGATGGGCTATCTGGAACAGGGGAAATAACTGTTATAAATCCTTCAAGTATATCAAATTCAATTCCGATTCCTTGGAATTTACCCTTGAACAATTCGTTTATGTTTTCTTGTTCTTTTGCAGGTATATAAGTTGAGTGAGGGTCCAGCTCTTCCATCAAGCCGTTAAAAGCGCCATCCATGATTTTATCCATATCGACACTGTCAAAATAAAAATGATTTACATAACCAATAATTTGGTTTAAGACACTAATTTTTTCCCTAATAATTCTATAAACATTTTGATTGCTTGGATATATTTTAGGAAAAAATAAAAATAGTGCAAGTAAAAAACCTGTTATTGCAGATATAATCATTGGCCATATCTGGCGAATTATTTTAAACATAATGAATAGTTCTACTTAATTAAAGACCTATGTAACCCATCATACGGAAAGAAACACCTTCAAGCGTAGATTTAGGTGAATCGCTAATTTCGGTTCTTCCATTTAACTTCCAACTGCCTTGCCCAACTGTTCCTTTATTATAACCAACGCTAATTCGAAGTCCCAGTCGTTCTAAAAATTGAAACTTAACTGCAATATATGGTTGAAAATTAAAAAATGTAGCCCCTACTTCTCTTAATAGACCAGGTACTGGGAGAGGCGTAATTGGAGTGGTTGCTGGGTCAAATCCTTCTGGTACTGCATAATAAAGATTTCTTTCTCCCCCGTCTACTTCAACGAATTCACCATAAACGTTACTAAAGACATCACCCCATCCAATATTTTCACCACTTTTTTGTTCTAGGCTTAGTCCAACCCGACCAAGTCCTAAAAGAGCTCCTGAGCTAATTTCTAAATCTTGTAGCAAGGGCATAACATATTCAATGGTAGCAGCACCTATTAAAAATGAAAGTTTCGCAGTAATAGATGGATCGTATACTCCTGTGTATTCAGTAAGAGTTTCACCTTGATATCCTTTTGTACCTGTAATATTTCCGTCAGCATCTATCGTATAGTCATCTTGATAGGTAAAAATTGATGGTATCGTACTAATTGATGAACCACCCATTCCCGCATATGATCCAATTCTCCATCGGCCAGTTATATGCGCAAACCCCTCTCCTCCATGAATTACAAAGGGGCTTGAAAAATCATTTGGTTCTAAACCAACTTCCTCTAGGGCGCTAGCACCGGGAATTTCTTTTAAATTGATATACATTGGACTGTAGCCTATGCCCCCTCCAAGAAAATCTTCAGCTGGGTAGCTGAATTGTCCAAATAATATTGATAGATTAAGATAGGTGAATAAGGCTATTTTTTTCATGATAATCGGGGTTCTCCACATAGCTATAGTGCATCAAATTAAGATTCTTGTTTCAATTTATAAAGGAAAATAGAGGAAAAATCAATATTTTATATAAAAATACTAATTTGGGCTTTTACTTGTATAAATAATAACATTAACCTATATTTTTCGAAGAGTAAACGAGGTAAGGGAGGTCAAAACTTGATTTGCCTCCCGAATATATGTACCCATTTTGGTTAAAGCCATTGGGTTTAGTACGTTCAAAGGAGCTAAAATGCGCTTTTCAATAGTAATAGTGCTGGGAGTTCTTATACTGTCTAATCTTATGGGCAGAGGGACCTCCCACGTCCATCGATCATACGATTTTGATGAAGATAGTCGGTTAGAGACATTGGTTTTAAATACGAATGAATTTTCAGCAGGCTGGATAGAAATGCAATCAAGTGGTATATATGAAACCCTATGGTCCTTCAATTTGCAAGAGGGAGGTTTGTTTGCAGATGGCGAGTTAATCGATATTAACAATGATAGTATAAAAGATATTGTATTAATACCGGATCTTTTTTCTTCATTTGGAGAGCAAAACTTAATTTATATATTTTTAGGAAATAATATTGGATTTACAAGTCAGCCAATAACAATCAAGGATTTGATTCTAGATTATACAACAATAAGGCCTTCTAATTTGGCTTTAATTTCTGGAAGCACTCCCCAATTAGCCGTTTCAATTGGATCACCAGTTAGAAAAGGGCTTCTCTTTGATATTAAAATCAATGATAATAACCGCGCATCTATAGAAAACAAAAGAATTCTTTCTTCTCCAATCATTAGCAATGGTTATGGTGCTGTATATATTGGGTCCTTCATGGTAGATACTAAAGATTATATCGCAATTTTATCACCTGAAAACTATCAACTTAAAACATCCATATTTGATATAAGTGAAGAGTATAAACTTATTGACTCACAATCTTTCAATTTAAAGAATTCAAAAAATTTACTGGGTGCTGATATACAATCATATAAATCAAAAAAAACTGATACTAGTGGGCTTCTTATTCCTTTTGAATCTGGTGAGGTTTTTCTATTAAGTGTCAAAAATAAAAAAGCCCATCTTTCTAATACTGGTTTATCAGGAAAGGATGTTTTTCCAAAAGTTGTGGATAATTTTTTTGATTTAATCAAAAGAAGAATGAATTTTGATATATTGGATGTTAATCATCTCAATACAGATAATGTTTCTTCAAGATATGAAGAAGAAACACTCCTCCCCCCTACTGTAGTTGCTAAGGAAGAAACTGCGTATTTAAACAACCGACCTATGGATTATGAAAAAAACATAACTAGCTTGCCCTTAGGTGAGAAAAAAAATCTTAAAAAACAAGAAGAAGATTACAAAAAAGATGTTAAAGATTATAGCGAACTAAGTCCAACATTAAGCGATTTTCTAAGAACAATCAAAGATGATACCAATAATAAAAAGCATCAAGAAGAAGAAGTTTCTGTGCCGTCGATAAATGAAGATATGAAAAGTGTTAATTGGGCAGATGAGGCAGGGTTTACTCAATTAGAATTAGGAGAATATAAATCTGAAATTGATGATTCCATTTCTAAATCAATTATTCCTAATCCAGATGTTGAAATTGCAACCTTTTCAAAAGGTAAAATAGATTCGTTACAACCCATGGATTCTAAAAAAGATACATTACTAGACTATTTTCAAAGTAATGGTATAGCGCTTTATTATGTTTTAGCTATGACTCCAGTATCAGAAACTAGAGATAGATATGTTTTTGATGGAGAAGCGCCATTTGGGGTTGCAGTTAATCAAATTCCATCTATGGGTAAGGCGACACACCTACAGCATGGAATATCTGCAGATTTAAATACTCTTGAAAAAGGGAAAACATATGATTTTGCATATTCTCTTAGAGATGCTCGTCTTGACAGCATTACAACTCTCACGATGGTACATGATATGCAAACAAATGTTGTTTTTATGTCAATATCCCCAACTCAGGATTCACTTTCACAATCCTATGAACCAGAAGCGTTTGACCCTAAGCTATTTGAATTTCCAGATTACTTTTTCGAGGGTTTTCCATCCTCCCTCGATATGGATTTTACTGATAAGCTAATAAGGTTTAGTTTTAATGAAGAACAGGATTCAACCTATAAAGGGATTTATCTTTCTTCAACAACACCATCGAAGCCCTTTCAATCTCTTGCAGTTTTCATGGATGAAGGAATATTACAAACTATTCGCGGAGAGGTTATTGTTAGGGAGAATGGTTATAAAAAAGTCACTACAGAATATGATTTGGTTGGGTCTGTATCTCCAGCAGCATTGTTTTCAAGGTTAATGCAAGAAACTTTTTCTGAAGAATTAAAAATCAGGTTATTACAGGGCGCATCTTTAGAACAGCCCCTTTTTGGGCCAAGTGGAAAATTACCAAAAATAACAAGAGAACCAAGATTACCTGCTGAAGAGCCAGACCAATTAGAGACTGTAGTGCCAGTTGAACCAAAGCAAAGTAATGTACCATCAGGAAACAGTAATTCAATTAATACAAATAGTGATACGTTAATTATCACACCTCAAACCCAAAAAGATGAGGTCTCTCCATCAGTCTTAGAGGTTGAAAAGCAGATGCGGACTGATTCTACAGAAATAGACAGTCTAAAATTAGAAGCTATAAAGGAAAAAAAGATTAATTTGGATAAAGGAGACCTTTCAATGCCGGAAGAAAACCAACCGGAAGAAGAGGTTTCACCCGCTACGCTGGATACCACGAAAACAGATAGCGTAAAACCTGAGCAAAAAAAGGTTAATTTGGATAAAGGAGATCTTTCAATGCCGGAAGAAAACCAACCGGAAGAAGAGGTTTCACCCGCTACGCTGGATACCACGAAAACAGATAGTGTAAAACCTGAGCAAAAAAAGGTTAAATTGGATAAAGGAGACCTTTCAATGCCGGAAGAAACCCAATCGGAAGAAGAGGTTTCACCCGCTACGCTGGATACCACGAAAACAGATAGTGTAAAACCTAATGTAAAAACTAATGATTAAACTAAATTTTAAAAAGTTCCAAATTAATTATAATAACATTAAGAAATTTGAATTAGAAAAAACATGTAATAGTTTTATTCAAAAATGAAAAATTTTAAAAATACACTAAAGATAATATTCTGTGGGCTATTTTGTTCATTTGTTTTTTCCCAAAAAATAATTCATATGAATGGGACCTATGATTTAGATGGAGATAATATGTTGGAATTCTTATCTCTAGAGTTAAACCCTGAAGAAGATGTTTTTCCTAAGGTGGTTCGATATTACGAAATTGATGCTGATGGTTATCAAACACTAATATGGGAATTTCTTCCACCAGTAGCCTTAGAAGGAGAATTTGTTGATGCAAAAATTGGAGATGTAGATGGGGATGGATCACCAGATCTTATTTTAGTTATGAATTTATCAAGGTTTGGAGATAATTCTAGTCCCCATGTCTTTTTAGCTACCTATACTTGGGATGGAACCCATTTCTCTGAAATTCCCTCCGCGACTCTTGATTTAGGAAAAGAAAATCGATCACTAAGATGTAATAATATGCAATTATTAGACCAAGACGCTGATGGCGATCAAGAAATCATTCTTTCTCTTGGAAGTCCCTTTCGTGGGTTTGCTATAATCAATGCAACTTCTAATGGTTTATCATTAATAAAAAAGGTTCGTCCCGATGAGCTCTTAGTTGGTTCGGGGCTCCTATATGTTGGAGTTGTTGACTATGATGGGGATGGATATGATGATGTTATTGCATTGAGCCCTGATGGTAATACAATTAAAGCACAACCTTTTTATAATATTGGAGGAATTTTTGATTCTGGACATTTGGTTAGAAAAAAAATTGATGGAATCAATGGAATTCTCACCTATTCTATTCAATTGACTGACTGGGACTCTGATGGTTTTTTTGATATTTTGACATCTTTTAGTTCTGGAGATATTGTTGCCTTTACCCTAACTCCTGCAACGTTGGTGATTGATGAAGTCCCTGTTAATGTTGGCCCTCTTTCTCAAGTATGCCTAGAAGATTTTAATCAGGACAGTTTTGAAGATATTCTTACTTTATCTTCAAACATAAATTCTTTAACTCTGATTTCTGGTAAAGATGGTGGATTGGATGGTGTGGAAAATGCAATGCGCCATATTCCTTCTGAAATGCAAATTTTTTCAATGATTCCAATGACAAAAGCAGGTTTATATAGTGGAAGTGTTCTTGTATCTGGATGGAACGGTATTGAAAACTCTACATATGTTATTAATCTTGGAGAAAAATCTGATCAACTTGAACAAGGATATTTAATAACATCTGATTTTATTCAAAAGCAATTACCAGAACTTTTATCCAATGTACAAGATGTTGAACCTGAGATTGATGAGATTTATGTTGAAGTATTGCCTGATGATAAGTTGCCTATGCAACCACAGGAAGAAGAAAAGATTATAATTGATTTGGGTCAGTCACCAGGTAGCTATATACCAAACACACTATATCAAGAAAAGCGCGAGGGGAAGGTACTTAAAGAACAACCCAAGATTTCAATTCCAAAAAAAATTGTAAGAACACTTGAAGCTCCCAAAATACCACGACCTAAGGAATCTATTGGTCAACGTCTTCCTAAGCATATACTACCCAAATATATTTTAAGACCTGGTCAACCATTTTTGTATGAGATTCCAAAAGACAGCACTGATGAGTTTTATAGTTTTAGATGGGAAAATCAACCTCCTAAGGGAATGTATTTTTTATATGAGAGTAAATCAATCAATTGGGTTCCAACTGATAAACAACTAGATGCATATCCAATTGCCTACATGGTTCGAATGAAAGTTGATGAAATTATGGAGTCGTTATCAGGGAAAAACGAACAACAGCAAATTATTAAAGCTACACCGATCTTAGAAAGTAGAGATGAAGCACTTTGGATATATGTAAATGATCCCCCAAGATTTTTAACACAACCAACAGTTACAGAATTTATTGCAGGGTCTACCTTTAGATATGAGCCTGTTATTCAAGATAGGAATAAAGATGCAACAATTAGCTATTCTTTGGAAATAGCTCCAGATGGTATGGAAATAATAAATGGAATTGTAAAATGGAAAACAGATAGTGCTCATGTTGAGGTTTATGATGTAAGGTTGGTTGCTAGTGATGGGTTTGAGCGAACTGTACAGGAATTTAAACTTTTTTCAAGAGCAGGTGTAAAAATCCTATCTAAAGCTCCAAAAAATGCCAGTGTTGGAACAAAATATTCATATCCCGTTAAAGTATGGAAGCAAAAACCAGATCAGAAAATAACGTATAAATTATTTTCTGGCCCAGAGGGAATGAGCCTTGAACCAGATGGAACAATTACCTGGACGCCTAATCCTGTTCAGTTTGATAGTGTAGAATATGCAATCATTGCAAGCCATGGTGTTGCAACTGATACACAATTTGTAGACCTTTTTGTTAATCATCCTCCAATAATCAGAAAAACTCCTCCGATGATTACACCTATAGACCTTGGTGAAACTTGGGAATTTGACTTAAATGTTGAAGATCCAAACAAAAATGACAGGTTAGTCTTCACAGCAGATTCATTACCTGATGGTATGCGGATGGATCCCCAGACAGGATATCTTCGATGGACTCCAACCATGGACGAATTAGATTTTCATACTTTAGAAATTCAAATATCAGATGGACATGAGTCTAGAGTAGTAAAAGCGGAATTTTTTGTTAATGCAAAACCAAAAATAATATCAGTACCATTAATGTCTGCTACGGTTGGAGAAGAATATTCTTACAAAGTAATGATAGATGATAGAAATAAAGGTGCCTATTTGCCCTTTAAACGATATGTTAAAGTTGAAGATATTTCTACAATTAGAATGTATTCAATTAATATTACAGATGATGTTGCAATTTCAAATATAGATCGATATTTAGGCGATTGGCACAATGCTGAATCAATTTATTATGTAGATCCGAAATATCCTTCAGATTCACTTGTATCAAGATTGGATTTAAAACGATACACTCACTCTGTATTTTTCGAAGATGACAGATTGTGGGTTTTGTTAAACACAAGGGATGGGAGGACAATTAAAATAAAAGATTTTCTTTGGGAGTTTTTTCATGGCGATAAAGGGAAACCTCCCCGTGTTGTTGTTGAACGAATCAATCCTTTTAGGTTTAGACTAAGAGATTTTCCTGAAGGGATGGAGGTAGAAGAATCATCTGGAACTCTTCGTTGGACACCAACTGTTGATCAGGCAGATATACATCGTATTTCTGTGAAGGTCTCTGATGGGGTAACCAAAAATTCATTTGACACACAGGATTTTGAAGTTTACGCTAATCACTTACCAACAATTGTTTCCAACCCTCCACATATGGGACTAGTCGGAGAACTGTTTAAATATAACGTTAGAGTTGATGACAAAAACGAAAATTCTATGTTGGAGTATACATTAATTAAAGGACCTCACGGAATGCAAATGGATAGACATGGAAAAATATTATGGGTTCCAAAGGCAGCTCAGATTAATAATAATACTTTTGAAGTTGCGGTTAGTGATGGCTATGGTACTGATGTCCAGCTAGGTAAAATTTTTGTTAATAATGCACCAACGGTAATGTCTAATCCAAAACCGGTAGGACTTACGGGTCATTCCTGGAGATATAAAATATCCACAGAAGATTTAAATGGTGATAAAGTTGCATACAGAGCTGTTAGGCTTCCTAAGTATGCTAGGTTTGATAAAAGGAAAGCAATTGTTGAATGGACACCTAGGAAAAGTCAGCTTGGGATGAATGATTTTATATTAATGGCAGTAGATGAGCATGGAGCAACTTCAACTCATGAATTTCAAGTTCATGTATTTCACGACCCGAGCACTAAGCAATTAATCAATACAGGTTGGCCATTAATGCTAACTTTTGTTGGAGTTGTTTTTGCTTGGGGAATGGCGCAAATTTAACTTTCTGTTTAAATAGCTTATAAACTTTTTTTCTTTTTCAATTCTCATATCTATTTCGATTATTGCATAAGAGAACTTTGGTTTTAATTGTTTTATCCTTACCCAGTCCTTTTCAGTAGTTACAATATATTTGGCACCTACTCTTTCTGCTTTGTTTTCTATGGTAATAATATCCTTCTTAGTAAATAAAAAGTGATCTTTATATTTTTCATGTTGTAAAATATATAATCCTAAATAAGATGCTGTTTTTTTAAAGAATGAATTGTTTCCAATTCCTGAAAGCAACAAGACACCTTGATTGAGTGGAATTTTATTTTCTGTATTACTATAATTTTTAGATAATGAAGGAACCGTTTTGATATTAAACAATGGGATTGAAGTGTTTTTCAATTTTTTTTTCAGGTAATCATTTGGTTTTCCTTTTGTAATAAATAGAGAATCTGCTCTTCTTGCTATATTGTTCCAGGGTTCTCTTAGAATTCCAAGTGGTAAAAGTTTATGTTTTTTTAATGTATCGTTACTATCAATAATAATTAAGTCAAAATCACGGTATAGTTTTCTATGTTGAAAGGCATCGTCTAGCAAAATAATATCAGGTTTAAAGTGTTTGGTTAAATAGGTCCCACCTCTATATCTATTTTCATCGACAACAATGGGAATATTAGTCAATTTATTACTTAGCATATAGGCTTCATCACCACAATCTTTCCACTCACACAATGGCTTTTCTCCGTTTGATACTAAAAGGGTACCTTTTGTTTTTCTTAAATATCCACGGCTTAGAACAGAGACTTTAAATCCACTTTTCGATAAAACTTTTGCAAGTGTAATGACAATTGGAGTTTTTCCTGTTCCTCCAACAGTAATATTTCCTACACTTATTACCTTAGTTGGCAATTTATAAATAGGGAATAGTTTAATATTATAAAGGTGGTTTCTAAAAAAAATAACAATCAAATATATCATTGAAATAGGATAAAATAACGGGAGGAGAATTTTTTTATAAATATTCATTAGTTGTATTATGCAAGTTATTGTTTTAATGTTATTGTGTTTTTATAGATTTCTGAATCTTTTGTTTTTTTTGTTCCACCAGTTGATTTAAGATTTTTGAGTTATAATTGACTTTGCAATTTTATTATATACGCCTGTTTTTCCGAGACTTTTAGACAATGATGAAAAATTATTTAACATATTTATTCGGTCCTTTGAATTTTTATTTAAGAGCGGTATAATTTTTTCAGATAATTTTTTGGAGGTCATATCTTTTTGAAGTAACTCAGGAACTATTTCTTTATTTGAAATTAAATTGACTATTGATGAAAAAGGAACTTTCACTAAAGCTTTAACGGCTATCCATGTTAAAAAAGAAAATTTGTAGTATACAACTATAGGTAGTTTTGCAAGTGCGCATTCTAGGGTTGCTGTACCAGATGCGACTAGTGCTGCAGTGCTTATAATTGTGGCATTTTTAGAATTTTTTTCAATTCTAAAATCTTCAGGAATTTTTGGCATCACAGTGTGAGGTGATTGTCCTACCAATATTTGTAATTCCGGGATAGTGGATCTAACTGTAGTTACAGTATCAATCAAAATTGGAAAATGTTTATTTATCTCTTGTTGTCTACTACCTGGGAATAATAAAAGAATGGGTTTCTTTATATCAAAACCATGCTTTGTGAATAACTTTCTTTTTGAAGTCTCAATAGGTTTAATGTCCAAAAAGGGATGACCAAAAAATTGAACCTTTACACCTTTTTTTAAAAACCAATCACGTTCGAAAGGAAAAATAGAAATTAATTGGGTACAATATTGTTTTAACCCTTCTACCCTTCTTTCTTTCCAAGCCCATGCTTGAGGTAAAATAAAATAGGTGATAGGTATACCTAGATGGTGAATTTTTTTTGCTATACGTAAATTAAAACCTGGGTAATCAATAAGGATAATTCTGTCTGGTTGAGATGTTTTAATTAGGTCTATAGTTTTGTCAAAAATTTTTTTTATTCGTGGCAAATGTTTTAAAACTTCGGAAAAACCCATTATTGAAAGTTTATTTATATGTTCGATGATTTCCATGCCCTCCGAAGACATATTATCCCCACCATGGCCAAGAAAAGATGAATTTTTAGAAATTGCTTTAATAGCTTTAATTAATTTTCCACCATGGTAGTCTCCAGAAAATTCACCAGCAATAATAAAATATTTTAGCATAAACCCATTGTATTTATAAATTATTTTTTATAACTAATAATATTATCATTAAAAAAATATTTTGGAATGTTCTTTTTTCTGTTCTGAGGGTTTTTGAAACATGAATTGGTATTCTATTATCTTTCCCAGTCCACGGTTTTAATTTGGGAAATAATCTAGGAACATTATTACAATAATTTTTATAATCTTCTGGAAATAGAATATTTAAAGTCTCTTCTTCAAGTGAAATAATCATAGAGTATTGAAAAACAAAATAAAAGAATATAAATAAACTTGTTTCATAAAGATAGGCTCCACCAGCAATAAAGGACATACCAACATAGATTAGTACATTTCCAAAGTATAATGGATTTCTTGAACGTGAATATGGTCCACTTGTACAAAGAGAAGGTGCTCCTACTTTTGTTGTTCTTGTTGCTCCGCCTGCATATTGAACTGATATAATTCGGATTGATTCTCCAAGAATAACAAACCCAATTCCTATAAGCATCCATAATATCCTAAAATTTGAATTGTATATAAGGACAAATGCAATCGGAACAGGCGTGAAACTTCGGTATGAGAATAAAAATTTTCTAAAATCTATCAATGTAGGTCCTGCATAATTTTTTCTTGTATCTTTAATGCTATATCGAGTGCATCTCTTCCGTCCTTACCCGTAACAATTGGTTTCGACCTTTTTTGAATAGATAAAATGAAATTATCAAGTTCCATTAACAAGGGATCTTTTTTGCTTAATGGCGGTTTATAATATGAGATAAAATTTCTTTCTTCCTTATAATTAAATGGGATAGTTATACTTTTTTCATTTCCTTCTATATTTTCTTTTTGCATCTGATATACTTCTGTTAACCCTAATAAAAGATCTATTGTAGTGTATAAATCCTTTTGAAATAATTTTACCTTTCTTACTTCATCTTTGGCAATTCTACTTGACATTATACTTGCGACTGTTCCATTTTCAAAGCGAAGCCTAGCATGAGCTATATCTACTGAGTCTGTTAGGATTGATAGGCCGGTTGCTTGAATAGTGTCTATCTTAGAGTCGACTAATGATAATAATATATCAATATCGTGTATCATTTTATCTAAAACCACAGGAACATCTGTTCCTCTTGTTGTGTATGGGGCAAGTCTTTGAAACTCAATAAACTTAGGCTTTATTTGAAAAGGTTCTAAAGCAAGTAGCGCTGGATTAAGTCTCTCAATGTGGCCTACCTGTATTATTATTTTAAATAACTTTGCCAATTTTAAAAGATTATTAGCTTCTTCAATGGTAGCAGTAATTGGCTTTTCAATAAAAACATGTTTTTTGTTTTTTATACACAGGGTTGCAATTTCGCTGTGAAAAATTGTGGGGGCAACAATAGATACGGCTTCTACTTTAGTAATTAAACTATTTATGGAATCAAATGTATCTACATTATACTTTTTTGCTATAGATAGTGCCCTATCTTTATTGGTATCATAAATTCCAATTAAATCTACGGATTTTAGATTTTTAAAGTGTTTTACATGATGTTGCCCAAGATGGCCAACTCCGATTACACCAATTTTTACTAATTTATTATTCATTTAATACGATAAAATTACATTAAGAGTTGACTAGATTAAACGTTAGAAAGTATACAATATAAGAAACCATGAAAAATCTTGCTTTTAATTATTACAAACACCAATTTTTAGTGTAATTCGAGGTGTTAATGGAGTTTCATAATGGCTAACGACATGAAATCTGGATTAGGTTTTCTTATTCCAACAGCCGGCGTCGTCGGCTTCTTTACATCCCTTTTTTGGGGAGAATTTTTAATTAGTATAATTATAGCCGTGTTGGGTATTCTGATATGGTTTCTTTATATGCTTGTAATGGGGTCACATATTCCAGAAGAAATGGGTAATATGATTATTCTTTTTGGTGTCTTACTATCTGTGGGAATATTCTTTGGTTTTGGTATTAAAGAGAATATGTGGGGTGGTTTTGAATTACAATCAGAAGGTTCTATTTTTTCATTAGTAATTTTATTTTTTGCAATTCTTACTGGATTAAATTTTCGGAATCAACAATCATCTATGCTTGCACCTAGTGATAATACTAATAGTGGCTTAACGAATGAAGATCGTGATTTGGTTATGGATGCTATTAAAAAAACAAAAGAGGCAAGTTTGTCATCTAAAAATACTGACCCAAAGGTAATTGTTGTTAAGCAAGAAGTAGAATCTTCTTCTAATAACAAAAATCATGATGAAAAAAATAATGTTCAAACTGAAAAAGAACCGGCAGTTGTTGATCCTTACAATATGGCTCAAAACCCTTATTTCACATATCCTCCGGATTATTATTATGATGAGGAAGATGAAGATGAATATGAAGATGAAGATGAATGGGAATATGAAGATGAATGGGATGATGAAGAGGATTAAATAAATTTATAGCTTAATCAGCATTATTAATGTTAGAATTTTAAACATTAAATCTGAAAAAAATGCAATCTCCATCTTGAATCAAATATTGTTTCCCTTCTTGTCTTATTAATCCAAGTTCTTTCAATTTTTTTTCAGAACCATGATTAAAAATATCATTATAATGAAAAACATCTGCTTTTATAAATCCTCTTTCAAAATCGCTATGTATTGCCCCTGCGCCCTGTGGTGCAGTTGAACCTTTGTTAATTGTCCAAGAGCGGACTTCTTTTTCTCCACAAGTAAAAAAATTATTTAACCCTAATAGGTCAAAACTGGCACGAACAACTTTGTTTAAGCCTGGTTCAGATAAGTTGAACTCTTTCAAAAAAAGAGGTTTTTCATTGTTTGAAAGAGAAGAAATTTCCTGTTCGATTGTACCACATAGAACAACTGCTTTGTTTCCATTTTTAGATGCTAGTTTTAGGACAGAATCAACTGATTCAGAATTTTTTTCTTTTAACAAATTTGATTCTGTGACATTTGCTATGTACAAGATTGGTTTATTAGTTAATAACTCAAGGGAATCTTTTAATTTTTGGTGCTCCTTATCTACCTTAATCATTCTACTAGGAATACCTTTAGAACAATATTCTATAAGGTTATCTATAAGGCTTAGAAATTGTAAAGTTTCTTTTTCTCCTGATTTTGCAGTTTTTTCCAATTGTTCCTTTTTTCTTTCTAATCTTGAAATATCTGATAATAATAATTCCATTTCTATGATTTCGGCATCTAACAGGGGATTAATTTTTCCATTTACATGGGTAATATTTTTATCTTCAAAACATCTTATAACGTGTATTATAGCTGATGTTTGTCGTATTTGGCCTAAAAATTGATTCCCAAGTCCCTCACCTTTACTAGCGCCCTTTACTAACCCTGCAATATCAATAAATTCAACCGTTGCTGGGATTACTTTGACAGGTTTATATATCGATGCTAATGTTTCTAATCGTGAATCTGGTAAGTTAACAAGCCCAACGTGAGGATCTATAGTACAAAAGGGATAGTTTTCTGCTGGGACCCCAGATTCAGTTAGTGCATTAAATATCGTTGACTTACCAACATTAGGTAAACCAACAATCCCACATTGAAGCGCCATATTAACCTATTACTAGTTTATTAAAAAGAATCTTGATTGGGGTCTCCACCAAAATCATAAGTTAAATTATTAAATAACCCAACCTGCAGGTTTTTTGCAAAATAAATTGTTCTATCATCATTTGTTTTTACATTCCCATCTGCCCAAATTATTAATTTCCCATTTCTATCTAAGATTTTTTTTATGTTGATACGATAGGTTATTTTTGTGTGATATGGTCTTATCTGTCCTTTAAATTTTACATCTCCAACACCAAGTGCGCGCCCTCTTCCTTTTCCACCAATCCAAGTTAAATAAAAACCGACAATCTGCCACATTCCATCTAATCCAAGGCAGCCAGGCATTACAGGGTCTCCATTAAAATGGCAATGGAAAAACCAAAGGTTCTCATTAATATCTAATTCTGCGATAATTTCACCCTTGTTAAATTTCCCTCCAGAATCATTTATTTTGATAATTCTATCCACCATTAGCATTTGATTAATTGGCAGTTTTCCAGTATCAGGGCCAAAAAGAGTACCATTACCACTTCTAATTAAATCTTCATTGGTATAACTATTTTTTTTATTCATATATAAAAATATTTCGTTGTTCAAAGGGATGGGAACTTAAAATATATAAAAATCACATTTGCTATAAAATAAATAAAATAATCCGGTAAATTATTATCAAATTTATGGAGAAAAAAATGTCACAATGGGTTTTATTATTGGGGGGGTCTACTGGACATGGTGCAGCAATTGCGAAGCGTTTGGCGCATGATGGTTTTGGAATTATTGCTTTTCACTTTGATAGAGGTGAAGCAAAAAAAATAGCAGAAGAAACAAAAATTGAAATAGATAAAATTACTAAAGGCCGCTGCCACTATTTCAATACAAATGCTGCTTCTGTAGAAACAATGGATAAATATATTCCCAAAATTAATGAATTAACCGGCGGTGAATCATTGAAATTACTTTTACATTCTATTGCATTTGGTACAACAACAAATTTTTTTGGAGAGAAGCCTGTCACTCAACGACAAATGGATATGACAGTACATGTTATGGGGAACTCATTACTTTATTGGACACAAAAATTATATGAGAATAATCTACTTGGTAATGGTTCAAGAGTTATGGGTCTTACAAGTGAAGGGAATTATTTAGCGATGGAAGGATATGGCCCTGTAAGTGTTGCAAAAGTCGCCTTGGAGGCTATTATACGTCAAATTGGATGGGAACTTGGGGAAAAAGGTATAACAGCCAATGCTGTCCAAGCAGGTGTAACCCCTACTCGTGCTTTAACAAAAATTACGGAAAACTGGGAAGTTTGGGTTGAGAATACAAAAAAACGAAACCCCATGCGAAGAACCACAACGCCTGAAGATATAGCAGGAACTATTTCTATGTTATTAAAGCCAGAAGCAGATTTCATTAACTGTTCTATTATTTATTGCGATGGTGGAGAATCGAGATCTGGAAGTATATAAAAAAGATTTAAGATTTAATATCTTGAGAAAGCTTGTCTTCAATTAGAGTAATTAATTCGTGACAGTCTTTATTTGGTGTTATATCAAAACTACGCTTTGCCTCGCTCAGCGCATACTCCCACCATCCTTTTTTTGTATAAGCAATAGCAAGTTTTAAATGTGCGGTTCCCAGTACTTGGAATTCATCTCTTTGTAAATCACTTTGATGACCTCCATAGAGACGGGACACTTCACGATATTCAATTATAGCCTCATCAATAAGTCCTCGTTGCAAGTACCAGTTTCCAAGATCTAAATGCCTTGTTGGATTTTCCTTTGAACAAGAAAAAATCATAAAGGCCATAAAGAAAACTATAGTTACGTTTGAATGATAAGTTTTAAAAGTATTCATAATCAGATGCCAATTTTTGGGACTAGATAGAGTAAAATCAAGTAGAAAATCTACTAATCTTTATTATAGCTTTCATCACTTTTTGGATCTTTTACAAATAAAGTAATAACAATAAGGCCAATTAATAGGCTAATAATTAGAATAATAAGTGCCAAATTGTATTGTTTATTATTAATTAATACCCCAATAATAAATAAATAAATAAGAACAAAAGGTGCAAGTAATGAATCAATTAAAGCCATATAAGTTTTTGAATCTCTCTGCTTTGCAAAATCATAGACAAGGTTCATAGCTGCAGGCATAAAAGAACCTTGACCAATTCCAACTGCGACAAATACTAAATAAACACCAAGTATATTTGAGGCAAATAAAGTGATTAAGGGAGCGCATAAATGAGCAAAATAGGCTAACAGCATACTTTTTTTATTGCCATAAGTATCTCCGATAAATCCAGAAACATAACTAGATATAGCTGAAAAAATAATAGTAATAATTGTAAAAGTACCAATCTCACTGACATCAAACATTATTTTATTCTGACAACAAATCACATATAATCCCATACCAGGAAGAGATGCACAATAAAATATTCTAGATAAAATATATTTTTGGAAATTTTTGTGGTTTTTTATTATATCTTTTGTTTTGAAAAAAAAAGACTTAAAAGTTTGTTTTGGAAAATTAATTTTGTTGCGTTTACTTTTAAATGGGAAAAAAAGAATTGTTCCTAGTAGTAATGAAAAAAATAAAATAAAGAATCCGATTCCAAAATTCTTAGGAAATATTAATTCAGATAATAATAAAATTTTAAGAGCTATCCCACCAAGTAATCCTCCTAGGCTATTAAATGCGAATCCTAAACCCAAAAACTTTCCTCTAAGTGAATCAATTGTACTTTTATTAATAAATTCTGTCCAAACTGGAACAATGATTCCAATTGATATCCCGTATAGAATAAAGAAACATAAATAGATTTTCCAAGCATTATTAACTAATGCTGGGTCATATATTAAAAATGTAAAACCCATCATAAACGTCACAAGTAGTATTGGGCTGTGTGCTAGTATTACTGCTTTTTTGATATTTATAATATTTCTACCAAACGCAGCGCTAAAAAGAGTTGGGAAAGCAATCATAATAGAAAAAATCCCCACAGATGATACAGTAATATATTCAGGGGCACTTAATTCTTTTAAGAACAAAGGAACTAAAGCGTAGACTGTATGAAATGCTGCACCAAACCCCCAAATAAATTCATGGGCTAAATTATATTTTAGATTATGCTGGTGATGCTCTAAAGTTAATTCTCTCATCATAAATGTTATGAGGGAATGATAAAGATTATATTAGGCTTTCCCTATAACATCAAATAAAATTATAGGGTCTAAACCTAAATAAGCAAGAGCCTGTTCCCACATTTGCTCTGGAGGGACATTAAAAACAAAGTCAGTTATTGTATCTTGTAATAACCAATCTCCTTCTTCAATTTCTGCCTCCAATTGTCCTTTGGACCATCCAGAATGGCCAAGCATTATTTTAAAGGGAGTGTCATTTTTGTTAAGTAAGTACTCTAGTGTTTTTTGATTGCTTGTTATGCTAATTGATTCTGATATAGAAATTGATTGATCTGATTTATAAGATGAGTCGTGTAAAACTATGCCATTTTCTAAAAGCACAGGTCCACCAAAGAAAATTTTATTATTTAATAATTCAGCTGAAATATTTTCTTTAAATGGGTCTAATAGAATTTTATACAATTTATTTTCTCCTAGTTTTTTGTTGATAATTAATCCCATTGCGCCATTTTCGCTATGTTCACAAATATAAATTACAGACTTGGAGAAAAAAGAGTCAGTTAGACCTGGAGAAGATATAAGGATTTGGTTTTTTAGTGTTCTCATGTCCCAAAGTAGTAACACTACATATTGATGTCAAGATTATATAGTAAGGAAATGAAATCTTTTTAGTGACGCATTTATATTAAATGTAAGTTTATTGATGTTCTTTATTATTAATTTTTTGATTTTATCTTAGCATAATTAAATGAAATCAAAAAACCATATTGTTATTAAAGGTGCCAGACAGCATAATCTTAAAAACTTTGATATAAATATACCGAGAGACCAACTAGTGGTAATTACAGGTTTATCTGGTTCTGGTAAATCTTCTTTGGCTTTTGATACAATTTATGCCGAGGGGCAGAGACGTTATGTTGAATCGCTTTCCTCATATGCTAGGCAATTTTTAGGCTTAATGGAAAAACCGGATATGAACTCAATTGAAGGCTTATCGCCTGCCATTTCCATTGAACAAAAGGCAACTGTTCGCAATCCGCGTTCTACTGTTGGAACAGTTACTGAAATCCATGATTATCTTAGGCTTCTTTATGCGCATATAGGGAAACCGCACTGTTGGAAATGCGGAGAGTTAATTCAGAAACAAACTGTTCAACAGATTGTAGACTCTATATTAAAATTAAAACCTGAATCAAAAATACATATTCTTGCCCCAATAGTTAGAGGTCGTAAGGGAGAGCATAAAACAATCATAAGTCAAGTTTATAAAGATGGGTTTTTAAGAGTTCGTATTAATGGTAAGGTTTTTTCAGTAGATCAAAAGATTACATTAGATAAAAACAAAAAACATTCCATAGAGGTTGTTATTGATAGGATTATCTTAAATAATGATATTCAAGATCGTCTTACAGAATCCGTAGAACTTGCCTTAAAGATTGGAAATGGTTTAATTATTGTAAATCAATTACCAAAAAAAGAAATTATATATTCTGAAAAATTTGCATGTCCTGAATGCCAAGTTAGCATAGAAGAACTTGTTCCAAGAATATTTTCTTTTAACTCTCCTTACGGAGCATGTGGGGTATGTGACGGTATAGGCTCTCATATGGAGATAGATCCAAATATTCTCGTTCCTGATAAAACAAAAAGTTTAATTCAGGGTGCAATTTTATCCTTAGGTGAGCAACCTCGAAATAATTGGTATGGAAATATGTTAAAGAGCCTTGCGAAACATTATAAATTTAGTTTTACTACCCCCTGGATTAAATTAGATAAAGAAATACGTCAAGTATTACTTTTTGGAACGGGAAAGAAAAAGTTTGAAATGCGATATGATTCCGATAATTGGAGTGGAACATATTCAGGTGGTTGGGAAGGCGCAATTCCAAATCTTATGAGACGATATAAGAAAACTAAATCTATGGGAATAAGGAATTGGGTTGAACAATTTATGAGCTTACGTCCCTGTTCAAATTGCGAGGGGACAAGATTAAAAAAACAGTCACGTGGTGTTACTATTAACAATGTTAACATTGGTTACATTTCTAATATGTCAATTAATGAGTTAAGTGATTTTTTTCAGAAATTGGAATTATCAGATATGGATAGAGAAATCGCTAAGCAAATATTAAAAGAAATAAATCAACGGTTACAGTTTTTAATTAATGTTGGTTTAAGTTATTTGACCCTTAGTAGATCTGCTATAACTCTTTCAGGAGGTGAAGCTCAAAGGATTAGGCTAGCTACACAAATTGGTTCACAGCTAATGGGAGTATTATATGTTTTGGATGAACCTTCCATAGGCTTACATCCACGCGATAATAAACGCCTATTAAATACTTTAAAGTCATTACGGGATATTGGCAATTCAATAATTGTTGTTGAGCATGATAAAGAAACAATTGAATCTGCAGACTATTTAATTGACCTTGGACCTAAAGCAGGAATAAATGGAGGGGAAGTCACTTTTTCAGGCAAACCAAAAGATATAGCAAAATCAAAATCATCAATTACTGGAAAATATTTGCTGGGAAAGAAAAAAATAAAAATCCCAAAAAAACGAAGAATTGGAAATGGTAATTCAATACATTTAAAAGGGGCAATCGGCAATAACTTAAAATCAATTAATATAAAATTTCCACTAGGATGTTTTATTTCTATTACAGGTGTATCTGGTAGTGGGAAGAGTTCTTTAATTAATGAAACTCTATATCCAATTTTAGCAAAAGAGTTGAATCGGTCCCAACTTTACCCTCTTGGATATGATGATATAGAGGGGGTTCATTATATTGATAAAGTAGTTGATATTAATCAAAAGCCCATAGGGAGGACACCAAGGTCAAATCCTGCTACATATACAGGGGTTTTTACTTACATACGTGATTTATTTTCCAAATTAGAAGAATCAAAAATAAGAGGCTACAAGCCAGGAAGGTTCTCATTTAATGTAAAAGGTGGCCGTTGTGAGTCCTGCCAAGGTGACGGAATCATTAAAATTGAAATGAATTTTCTTCCTGATGTTTACGTAACCTGCGAAGTATGTAAAGGCCATAGATATAATAGGGAAACCCTCGAAATCAAATTTAAAGGAAAATCTATATCTGAAGTATTGGGCATGCCAGTTTCTAGTGCGTTAGAGTTTTTTAGTTCTATTCCATCTATTTTTAAAAAACTAAAGACATTAAATGAAGTTGGGTTAGGATATATTCTTTTAGGTCAGCAAGCGACAACACTATCTGGTGGTGAAGCTCAAAGAGTGAAGTTGGCATCAGAGTTATCAAAAATGTCGACATCTAAAACAATTTATATTCTAGATGAGCCAACAACAGGACTTCACTTTGAAGATATCTGGATGTTACTAAGAGTATTGCAAAAACTAGTTGATAGAGGTAATACGGTAATTGTTATAGAGCACAATCTAGATGTAATAAAAACTACTGATTGGGTAATTGACTTAGGTCCGGAAGGGGGTAATGATGGAGGAAAAATTATTGGAGAAGGGACGCCTGAAGAAATTGTGGACATTAAAGAATCATATACGGGTTTATATTTAAAGACAGCATTAGGAGGATAAAGGATGAAAAAGCCTTATAACCTAAAAGATGAATTTCAATATTGGGAGATAACAAAAGATTTAATTGACCAATGTATTGATATTATGTTAAATCTAAGACAAAGTGGGCACCCAGGTGGCTCAAGGTCTAAAGTGCATTCTATGGTAGTGACATTGCTTTCTGGAGCAATGAGGTGGGACATCAGAGAAGCAGGAAAACGATTTGCTGATAGGTTTATATTAGTTGCTGGGCATTGTAATCCGGTTGTCTATGCAACATTAGCTGTATTAAACGAATCGTTAAGAATTAAATATAATCAAACAAAGAATAATAAATATTTAAATTTTAAAGGAGAAGATTTTCAACTTGTTTGGGAAGATTTACTTACTCTTCGTCAAAATGGTGGTTTGCCAGGACATGCTGAAATGGAAGGGAAAACTCTTTTTTTTAAAGCAAATACTGGTCCAAGTGGCCATGGCTCACCTTTTGCGGCAGGTGCGGCGCTTGCACTAAAATTTTCAAAAGCATCTGACGTTAAAGTTTTTGCATTTGAAGGAGAAGGCGGTTTTACTACTGGCGCTAGTCATGAAACAATTAATTCAGCATGGGGATTGGGGTTGGGGAATTTGGTTTATTTCTTAGATTGGAATGATTATGGAATAGATAGCAGACCTTTTAGTTCTATAATGTATGGTAACCCACATGACTGGTTTGGTTCACATGGATGGCATGTTGAGGGTGTGGATGATGGCGAAGATTGGGAACAATTAACAAAGGCTTATTATAAATTGTTGATTGAAAATCATCAGCCAGATGTCCCTAAAATAATATATGGTAAAACTAGAAAAGGACGTGGGTATTTTGTATATGATGAAAAAAGTCATGGTGCTGCACATAAAAGGAATTCTAGTTTGTTTTGGAAGACAAAAAGGAAATTCTTTGATAAGTATAGCATAAAGTACCATAATTTTGGAGAAGAAGCGGAAAATAGCTGGGAAGGTCAGATTGAACAAGCAAAAGGGTTGTTTGAAGCAATTTTTTCTGTAATGAGAGAAAACCAAGATTATGTTGATTATCTTTCAAGTAGGCTTATTGAATTAGGTGAGTCTGTTCCTGAAAAAATAAAATCTTGTACAATTAATTCTAAAAGTGATTTCAACGACAAGAGCATTTTTGATGTATCATTATTGCCAAAAGAATTGTTTGGCAGTCCAGGTGATAGACTTCCGAATCGTGTAGGGTTTTCAAAGTATGCTAGTTATTTGAACTCCGTATATTACACAAAATATGGACGGCCTTTAGTTTTGGCAATGAGTGCAGACTTGGCAGACTCTACTAATATTTCAGGTTTTTCAAAAGGATTTGGAGATACAGAAGACAAGGGGCTTTATGATAAAAAAAACAACTTAGATAGTCCATTATTCCCACAAGGAATCACCGAGTTTACAAACGCAGGAATGATGGCGGGGGCTGCAACTGTTAATTTTGCTAAAGATACTTATGAAACTTTTAATGGATACATAGGGGCAGCAAGCACGTATGGGTCCTTCAGTTATCTGAAATATGGTCCGTTTCGACTTTTCAGCCAGATTGCTCAGGATTCTAATTTAAAAGTAGGGAAGGTCATATGGGTAGTGGGTCATTCAGGACCTGAAACTGCTGAAGATAGTAGAACTCACTTTGGTATTTTTTCCCCTGGGGTTACACATCTTTTCCCAAACGGGCATATTATAAATATACACCCTTGGGAACATAATGAAGTGGCTCCCTCATTATCAGCAGCATTAAGTACAGATATTCCTATAGTTGCAATTCATTTAACAAGGCCACCGATAGTTATTCCAAATCGTAATGAAATGAATATAGCATCGCACCTTGATGCTGCTAAAGGTGCATATGTCATAAAAGATTATAATTCTAGAAAGAAAAAAAAAGGAGTTGTTATTGTTCGAGGGACAAGTTCTACAGATTCGATTATTCAACTTTTACCTCAATTAGAGGAGAAAGGTCTGAATATAAAAATAATTGCTGCTATAAGCTGGGAGCTTTTTAATAGACAATCAAAAGAATATCAGAATTCAATTATTTGTGATGCAGAATGGAATAATTCAATGATTATAACAAATAGTTCTATCAAATTAATGCATAATTGGATTGCAAATAATATTGTAACAAAATATTCAATGTCTCCTGATTATGATAATAAATGGCGAACTGGTGGAAGCGTAGATCAGATTATTAAGGAATCAAGACTAGACCCCAAAAGTATTATGGAAGGAATAGAAAGGTTTATCTCGGATTGATTAAAGAGGTTGTCCGGTTTAAAAGATAATGTTGATTATTAAAAGATAATAATACATCAGAATATCTCTTACTGTCTTTACGATAGCTGTTTCAAATCGTATCTTTTAGGGTTTATTTCTACCAAATTATATAAAGTTTAGTTTATGACAGAGATTCAAATAACAGATCCAAACCCCATTGATGAAGATATTGTAGTTGAAAAAAGTCTTCGACCTTCACAGTTTGATGATTTCATTGGCCAAAAGAATCTTGTAGAAAATTTAAAGTTATATATTGAAGCTGCAAATAAAAGGGCAGATGCGCTGGATCATGTTTTACTTTTTGGGCCTCCTGGCTTAGGAAAAACTACCCTTGCAAATATTGTGTCAAAAGAACTAGGGTCTAATATTAAGCATGCATCTGGACCAGTAGTGGAAAAGGCAGGAGACCTAGCTGGAATGATAACAAACCTAGGACATAGAGATGTTTTTTTTATCGATGAAATACATCGATTAAATAGCGTTGTCGAAGAATATCTTTATTCTGCAATGGAAGATTTTTCTATAGATATTATGATAGATAAAGGACCTAGCGCCCGTACTGTCCAATTAAATGTTGAGCCCTTTACTCTTATTGGTGCGACTACTCGACTTGGAAATCTTACTTCACCGCTTAGAGATCGTTTTGGTGTTGTTCTAAGGGTTGAATATTATGAAAACCAGGAATTATTTCACATTATTAATCGATCTGCAGATATTTTAGAAATAGAAATAAGTGATGACGGGGCGATGGAACTAGCACGGAGAAGTCGGGGAACACCTAGATTAGCAAATCGTATATTAAGACGTGCTCGTGACTTTGCGCAGGTGCAATATTCAGGTCATATAGATATTGAAGTAGCAAAGCTTTCTCTTGAAAAGTTGGGAATAGATGAGATAGGACTTGATAATATGGATAGAAAAATTTTGACCATTATTATTGAACAATTTTCAGGAGGTCCGGTAGGATTAAAATCCTTAGCTGTTGCAATTGGTGAAGATACAAGTACCATTGAAGATGTATATGAACCATTTTTAATAAAAGAAGGACTCATAATGAGAACGCCAAGAGGAAGAGTTGCGCAAGATGCTGCATATTCTGTAATTGGAAAACAAAAAATTATAGATCAAGAAGGACTATTCTAATGATAGACAAGAAAAAAAAATATAAATTAGGTGATTTTAATTATCAACTGCCAAAATCATATATTGCTCAGCACCCAATTGCTAGAAGAGATTATTCTAAGCTAATGGTTATACATAAAGATACTGGAGAGATTGAACATAGAAAATTTTATAATATTACAGATTATATGAGAAAGAATGATCTTCTTGTTCTAAATAACACCAAAGTTTTTCCAGCGCGCCTTTTTGCAACAAAAGATCGTACGGAAGCAAAAGTAGAAGTTTTTTTATTGAGAGAGTTATCTAGTGATTTATGGGAGGTTATGGTAAAGCCAGCCAGGAAGGTCAGAATTGGTAACAAACTCGTATTCACTCCTAAGTTAATTTGTGATGTTATTGATAATACGGTTTCAGGAGGCAGAGTGGTTCGGTTTGAATATGATGGTGACAATTTTGACAGTATGATTGATCGAATTGGGACCTCGCCTCTTCCTCCTTACATAAATAGAGAAGCAGATCGCAACGATAAAAAAAGATATCAAACTGTTTATGCCTCTAAAAGGGGTGCGGTTGCAGCTCCAACAGCAGGATTACATCTTACCGATGGTTTGATAAAAAAGATAGAGGATAAAGGAATAATTGTCGAAACGGTCACGCTTCATATAGGGCTAGGAACATTTAGACCTGTGCAGGTAGAAGACTTGAATAGACATCAAATGGATTCAGAATATTTTGAGGTTTCTCCTGACACGGCAATGGCAATAAATAAAGCTCGAAAAAGGCATCGTAAAATAATTGCTATCGGCACTTCAACCGTTAGGGCATTGGAAACAATTGCAATATCTGGATTTCAAGTGACGCCTAAGAGAGGTTGGACCGATAAATTTATATATCCCCCATATGAATATAAAATGGTAGATAAAATGATAACAAATTTTCATACTCCACAATCAACATTACTTATGATGGTGAGTGCATTTGCAGGAAGGAAACTTATCAAAAAAGCATATCTCGAGGCAAAAAAGAAAGATTACAGATTCTTAAGTTATGGCGATGCTATGATTATAATATAATTTTCATTGTTAATATCAGGAATAATCACAGCTGCTGGTTCAGGTAGCAGATTTGGTGAAGAAAAACAATTCAAGGTTTTAGCTGGAAAACCATTATACCAATACTCTGTTGATGTATTTCTTCAATCGCCTTTAATTAACGAAGTTATATTAGTTGTCTCTGGTTTAAATAAAGAGCTTATAAGTCAACAATTAAAATCAAATTTTGATTATAAGGATATAAAGGTCATTGCTGGTGGGAAAACCAGAATGGATTCTGTCAAGAATGGAGTTATATCGTCAGATAATAATTCAAGCTTAGTGTGTATTCATGACGCTGCGAGACCATTGATTTCAAGAAAGTTAATTGAAGATACTGTTGCTGCTTGTAATGATGGAGATGGCGCTATCGTAGCAATTAAAGCAATTGATTCCATTAAATACTCTAAAAGTAAATATATAGAGAAATCTATAAATCGCGATAATATTTGGTTGGCACAGACACCACAAACTTTTAATAAAGTTAAGCTACTTGAGGCGTATAAAAATTTGAATATGAATCCTATTAATGTTACGGATGAGTCAATAATTATGGAAGAAATGGGATTTCAGATTGAATTAGTAAAAAGTAGTCAAAACAATATTAAAATTACAACTGCAGATGATTGGAAAAGGGTAGAAGATTTAATTAAATGACGAAAATAGGGATAGGGTACGATGTACATAGATTAGAGAAAAACAAACCGTTTTTTATAGGTGGAATCAAAATCGAGTCAGAATTTGGCTCAGTTGGACATTCAGATGGTGATGCTTTAATACATGCAATAGTCGATGCAGTTTTAGGCGCAGCAGGTTTAGGTGATATAGGTATATACTTTCCTAGCGATGAGGTTTCTTGGAAAGGTGTTGAGAGCAGTATTTTTTTAAAAGAAGCCGTAAATAAAATTGAAAAAGTTGGCTACAAGATTTGCAATGTAGATACAACTATAGTTTTAGAGAATCCTAAACTAAATAATTATTTTGATGTTATAAAAAACAAATTAGCATCGGTAATGAAAATTGATAAATCCAATGTGAATATAAAAGCAACCACAACAGATGGTCTGGGGCATATTGGTAAAGGAAATGGATGGTCCGCTCTTGCAGTGGTAACATTGAAAAAATAAAATTATGAATACTTTGTTACTAAAATCTTCTGCAAAGGTAAACGTGGGATTGCAAATAATTAATAAACGAAAAGACCACTTACATAATATTAATACGCTTTTCCAAGAAATAGATTTACATGATACAATTGAATTAAAGAGAACAAATTCTGGATGTAAATTTAATTCAAATGTCAGTTGGTTAAAGAATGATGATTCTAATTTATGTGTAAAAGCTTGGAGTCTATTATCAAAAAAATTTAAACTTGATGGAATTTCAATCAAATTAAAGAAAAAAATACCTCCAGGTAGTGGTTTGGGTGGTGGGTCATCAAATGCGGCAACAATGATTAAAGGAGTATGTAGCCTTTATGAAATAGAAATAGACAAGTCTGAATTAAATCAAATAGCCATGGAATTAGGGTCGGATGTTCCATTCTTTCTTAATGGAGGACTTCAACAGGCAGTGGGTATTGGTGAACAGTTAACACCTTTTAACGGTTGTATAAACGGTGTGTATTTATTAATAATGCCTAATATTCATATTGATACGAAGTGGGCATATGAATGCTATGATAAAAAATTTTTGCACCTACCAAAGGATAAAGTTAAGTTCGCGTCCCTTTTAGGGAATGGCAGTATGCCTTTTGAGTTTTTTGAGAATGATTTTGAATCAATTGTTGTTCCAGCATATCCAGAGATTGGAAGGATAAAAAAAATCCTTCAAGGTGAGAAACCAAAATATACCAGTCTGTCGGGTTCAGGCTCGACTGTGTATGGGATTTTTGACGATGAAGCGAAAGCAAATTCTGCAGAGTCTATTATCTCTCATCTATATAGTACCTATATTGCAAGACCAATCTCCTGTAAGTTGTAACACGTTAATTTATTGGGGCGTAGTATAATGGTAGTACACCTGGTTTTGGTCCAGGCAGTTGGGGTTCAAATCCCTACGCCCCAGCATAAGTTTAAAAGAAATTAAATGGAAACAAATAACCTTAAAATTTTTAGTGGACGAAGTAACCCGAAGCTAGCAAAGAAAATTTCTAACGCTTTACATATGGATTTAGGTGAGATATCAATTCGCACCTTTTCTGATGGGGAAATATGGGTTAAATATGAAGAAAACATAAGAGGGTGTGATGTATTTATTATACAATCAACTAATGGCCCATCAGAAAATATTATTGAACTTTCTCTTATGATCGATGCGGCTGTAAGAGCATCGGCAGATAGAGTAACTGTTGTGATTCCATATTTTGGATATGGTAGGCAAGATAGAAAAGATCAACCTCGAGTTCCTATATCATCTAGAGTAATGATAGATATTATTACTGCTATGGGTGCTGACAGAATCATAACACTAGATTTGCATTCAACTCAAATTCAAGGGTTTGCAAAGGTTCCTTTTGATAATTTATACAGCAGAACAGTATTGTTTGATGCAATTAAAAGGGAAAATCTTGATGTTGAAAAAACAGCTGTTTTGGCACCAGATATGGGCTCTGTAAAAATGAGTCAGGGTTATGCTAAAAATTTAGGTATGCATTTTGCATTGATTGATAAAAGACGTTTTTCGCCTAATCAAGCAGAGGTTAATCATTTAATTGGTGAATTAAACAATATGGATGTTTTAATTATTGACGATATGATTGATACTGCTGGAACCACAGTAAATGCAGCAGAAGCAGCAATAGAAAAAGGTGCGCAATCTGTAACGGCTGTTGCAACCCATGGAGTACTTTCTGGGCATGCGATTACAAGACTGGCAGATTCACAGATAAAAAAAGTGATTATAACCGATACAATTGCAATTCCTAAAGAAAAAAAGATTGAAAAAATCAAGATTATTTCTGTTGCAAATGTTTTTAGCGAAGCAGTATATAGAGTGCACAATGGAGAATCCGTTAGTGCTTTATTTGAATTTTAGATAAGGAGAAAAAAGATGGGATCATCTTATTATAAATTAAATATTGACAATAGAACCAACATTAAATCTAAAAATGTGAAAAAAATTCGCAGAAAAGGTATTATCCCAGGAATACTTTATTATGCTGGTGAGGATAATGTAAATATTTCAATCGAAAAATCAGTACTATTTCATGCAATGCAATCTGGACAACGAATTTTTGAGATTGTTCAGAGTGGAGAAAGTCAATATACAATGATTAAAGAAATACAATATCATCCAGTTACAGACGAAATAATTCATGTTGATCTTATGCGTGTTAGAAGATCAGAGAAAATGACAATTTCTGTTCCTTTAATTTTAACAGGTGATGCTATTGGTGTAAAAGAAGGTGGTATTTTATCTCAATCATTAACACAAGTTGAAATAAGTTGTTTTCCTACAGATGTCCCTGAAAAAATAGAACTGAATATAGAAGATTTAGAATTGAATTCGGCAAAAAGTGTAGCTGACTTAGACACCGGTAATGAAGATATTGAAATTATATCAGATTTAAATATTAATGTGGTTTCTATTACTCCTCCAGCTGTTGAAGAAGAAGTTACAGAAGACGATTTGGATGAAGAATTGATTTCTGATGAAGAAGGTGACGGTACACAAAATGAAGATAAGCGAGATGCTTCTACTAAATCATCAGGAGACGCAGATGATAAGTCTGGAGAATCATGATAGCTTTTATTGGTTTGGGTAATGTAGGAGAAAAGTATGCTCAAACAAAACATAATGCTGGATTTTGGGTGATAGATAAGTTTGCACAAAGAAGAAAGATATCCTTTTCAAATGGAAAAGGTGACTATGTGTATGCTTTTACGAAAAGGAATAAAGTTATATTAATTAAACCAACTACTGGGATGAACAATAGTGGTATGGCAGTAAAACAAGTTGCTAAAAAATGGAAATTAGAACCTCAACACATCTATATCATTGTTGATGATATAGATATTCCTTTGGGTTCAATAAGAATTCGTCCTAGGGGTGGAGATGGATGCCATAGAGGATTGGAAAATATTATTTATCAACTTAAATCAAATGAATTCCCAAGAATTAGGTTTGGTATTGGAACCGATTCCAATATGCGTCCATCAGAGAAGTATGTATTAAAGCCATTTTTTAAAGATCAGTTTTCAAAAGCAGAATTAATGGTAAATAATTGTGCGGATGCTTTACAAAGTATTTTAGCGCGAGGTTTGGATTACGGAATGAATCATTATAATTCATAGATAAAGGAGAGTAAACAGTAATGGAGAATATTATATTTGTTTTGATTGCTGGGGCGTTAGCGCTTGTGTATTCTTTTTGGAAAACAAATTGGATTGAGTCGCAAGAACAAGGTACAGATAAAATGAAGATTATAGGAGCTAATATAGCAGAAGGAGCAATGGCATTTTTAAAGGCAGAATATCGCGTTCTCTCAATATTTGTTATTACAGTTGCCTTTTTTCTTGGTTTTGCAAATAACAATAATCCAGATTCAAGTGTATTGATATCTTTTTCTTTCTTAATTGGGGCCATTGCGTCGGGTTTAGCTGGGTTTCTTGGTATGAGGGTGGCTACAAAATCTAATAATCGGACTACAAATGCTGCACGGGAAAGTTTAGCAGCTGGTCTTAATATAGCTTTTAGTGGTGGTTCTGTGATGGGTCTAAGTGTTGTTGGTTTGGGCTGTCTGGGACTAGGGGGTTTATTTCTATTATACACTAATATATATGGTTCTGGTTCTGGAGATATAAAAATAGTATTAAATATCCTCTCCGGATTTTCTTTAGGAGCTTCATCAATCGCATTGTTTGCTCGTGTTGGAGGGGGAATATATACAAAAGCAGCTGATGTTGGTGCTGATTTGGTTGGAAAAGTTGAAGCTGGGATACCGGAAGATCACCCACTAAATCCAGCGACTATAGCTGATAATGTAGGAGATAACGTAGGTGACGTGGCAGGAATGGGCGCGGACTTATTTGAATCTTACGTAGGCTCTATTATTGGCTCTATGGTTCTTGGAGCAAGTATTCTTGCAATGGGAGAGTTTGATATTAATTTTGTTTTACTTCCTCTTATGATTGCAGGTTCTGGAATCATTGTTTCTATTATTGGTACATTTATGGTATCTGTTAAAGAAGGAGGAGACCCTCAAGCTGCACTTAATAGAGGAGAATACGGCAGTGCTGTAATAATGTTAATAGTGATTTATTTATTAATCCAAAAGTTTCTACCGTCATCATTCTCTCAAAATGGAGAAATTTTTACTAGCATGGGGGTATTTTATGCAACAGTTTTTGGTTTGGTTTCGGGGTTGGGTATTGGATACATAACTGAATATTATACAGGTACAGGGACAAAGCCTGTTTTGTCAATTGTTAAACAATCCATGACTGGTCCGGCAACTAATATTATAGCTGGGTTAGGTGTTGGAATGCAATCAACAGCTATTCCAATTTTAATTATTGCTTCCGCTATTATAGGCGCTTATCATTTTGCAGGGCTTTATGGTATTGCTATGGCTGCATTAGGAATGCTAGCTAATACTGGAATCCAATTGGCTGTAGATGCATATGGTCCTATTTCGGATAATGCAGGAGGAATTGCAGAAATGGCTGAATTACCAGCAGAGGTTCGTGAACGAACTGATAAACTGGATGCTGTCGGTAATACTACAGCGGCAATAGGAAAAGGTTTTGCGATAGGTTCTGCGGCATTGACAGCGCTAGCGCTATTTGCAGCGTTTATGGTTCAAACAGGAATCAAATCAATTGATATTGCGAACCCATGGGTTATGGCGGGTTTATTTGTTGGTGCTATGCTACCATTTCTTTTTTCATCTATGGCTATGGGTGCAGTTGGAAGAGCGGCCATGGCTATGATTGAAGAAGTAAGGCGACAATTCCGCGATATTCCAGAATTAAAAAGTGCACTAGAATTAATGAACACAAAAAAAGAAGATCAATGGACTCAGGATGAACGTGATGCATATGAAGATGCATTAACTAAAGCTGAACATGGGAAATGTGTAGAAATTTCAACGCAATCAGCAATAAAAGAAATGGTTATGCCAGGATTATTGGCTGTAATTACCCCAGTATTGGTAGGCTTTATATTTGATGCTGAAACGCTTGGGGGTTTATTGGCGGGGGGTACTGTTTCAGGTGTTTTAATGGCAATTTTTCAATCTAATTCTGGAGGAGCATGGGATAATGCAAAGAAAATGATTGAAGAAGGAATAACTGTTGATGACGAAACTTTAAAAAAAGGATCAGAGGCCCATAAAGCTGCGGTTGTTGGCGATACTGTAGGAGATCCGTTTAAAGATACTTCAGGCCCCTCATTAAACATATTGATCAAATTGATGTCAGTTGTATCATTGGTCATAGCGCCTTTATTATAATATAGGTTAAATCAACTAGGAGAAAATATGCAATTTTATGAAACGCTTTACATTGTTGATTCAAATTTAGAGAATAAATCTTTGGAAAAAACAATGAAAGACATAGGTAAAAAATTAGAAGAAACTAAATCAAAAATAATTAATCATAGGATATGGGGGAAGAAAAGGCTTGCTTATCCTATACAAAGACAAAAATATGGTTCTTATATAATAATGCAATATGAAATTGGAGACCAAAAAAAGATGGTTGATTATGATGTTTGGTTAAAATTAAATAATGAAGTTTTACGTCATATGACGGTATCTTTAAAAGAGAAACCAGAAGTTTATGTGGATGAGGGAAATGCAGAATCTGATAATAAGGAAGTAGTACTATCATCAAATAAACAGGAGGAAAATGGAGTAGCAATTGAAAAAACAGTTGATGAAATTTTACCAGATTCTTCAGAAAATAAAAACAATGAAAATGAAGAGTTAGAAAAAGAAGAAAACTCTGACAAAGAGGAGGTAAAAGCATAATGGCCTTTCAAAGTCGAAACAAATTTTGTTTTTTTAAAGAAAATGGTATAAATGATATTGATTATAAAGACGTAAAGTTGCTTCGCCGCTTTGTAAACGATCAAGGGAAAATAATGCCTAGGCGTATAACTGGAACCAGTGCTAAGATGCATAGAAAATTAGTACGTGCTATAAAGCGAGCTAGATCAATTGCATTAATGCCATATGTAGAAAGAGGGTCAGAATAAAGGAGTGTTGTTATGGATATAATTTTATTAAAAGATTATAATGGACTTGGTGAAGCTGGAGATGTCGTTAATGTAAAACCAGGTTTTGCAAGGAACAAATTAATTCCAGAAGGAATAGCCTTAAGAGCATCAAAACGTAATTTAGCTATTTCAAAAGAGAAAAAAGCAACTGCGCAATCGCGTTTAAACCGTGAGCAATTGGCTAATGAAGCCTTAGTTAAAAAAATATCTAAAGTTGAAATAACAATTGAAGTACAAGTTAGTGAAGAGGAAAAAATGTTTGGCTCCATTACATCAAATGATATTCAAAAAGCACTAAAGGAAAAAGGTGTTGATGTTGATCGTCATTCAATACTCCTAGATGAGCCATTAAAGGCTTTAGGAATTTATCATGTTTCAGTACGTGTTACTCCAAATATGGATGCTGATATAAAAGTTTATGTAATCAAATCTTAAAAATTATTTAATTTTTAATAAGGTATTGAATATCATCTAAAATGATGATTAATATATTTATTAATGTTTGCTCAAGTTGCTTTCCCTATTTCAAATTTTCAAAAATTTACATATCATATTCCTAATGATTTAATTCATGAGGTGCATGTTGGAACGAGAGTAGTTGCACCAATACAAAAAAGAAATTCGCAAGGCATAGTTGTAAGGATTTCAAAAAAACCATCTTTTAAAGGGAAAATAAGGAGTATAAAAAGCTTGGTAGATGATACCCAAGTAGTGACTCCAGAACTATGGGATTTAATCATTTGGATATCTAATTACTATTTAACACCATTAGGGCAAGTTGCAAAAGCTGTCTTGCCAACACAGTTATCTACAAAATATACTCCTCCTAAGCAGAGATATGTGCAATCAGAAAAGTTTATTGATAAAATAATGCTTAAAAAGCTGAAAAAAAGAGCTCCTGCAAAATATAAAGTACTTAAGATTATATATAATTCAGATGTCCCAATAAAGATTTCATCACTTAAAGCTATGTCATCCAATCCTTATCATATTTGCCGAGAATTAGAAAAAAATGAGTTAGTAGTCATATCTGAGAAAGAAATATTACCCAATATGGAAAATCTTACTTTTGATAAAATTAATAAAAAAATACGATTTAATAGCGAACAGGAAAATGCTGTAAATAAGTTTATTAAAGCTTTAAATAAAAAACAATATTCACCGTTTCTTTTACATGGTGTAACAGGTAGTGGTAAAACTGAAATTTATATTGAAGTTGTAAAAAAGTGTTTAAAAAATAACCAGACTGCAATAGTTTTATTACCAGAAATTTCTTTAACTCCCCAAATAGCTGGGAGGTTTAAATCTGTATTTGGTGATAATATTGCATTGTGGCATTCAGGTCTAACTAAAAATCAAAGATCTTGGACATGGTCAGAAATTTGCAGAGGAAAATTTAAGGTTATTATAGGGGCAAGGAGTGCAATATTTGCTCCATTAAAAAATCTTGGCCTTATAGTTGTTGATGAAGAGCAAGAGGCTTCCTATCGGCAAGATGCCCCTGCTCCAAGATATAATGCAAGAGATGTAGCTCTGGTTCGCGCAAAAAAAAGTAAGTCTGTTATTATTCTTTCAAGTGCAACCCCTAGTCTAGAAAGCTACTATAACTATATTAATAAAAAATTTGATTATATTTCTTTAACAGAGCGATATGGTGGGGCGAAATACCCCAAAACGTATTTGGTTGATATGATTGAAGAACAAAATGATACTGGAAAATTTGGTCAAATTATTTCAGGAGTTCTTCAGGAAAAAATAGAACTTTGTTTAAAGAAAAAAGAGCAGGTTATTCTTTTGCAAAATAGAAGAGGGCACTCTACATCTTTGAAATGTAGAGACTGTGGATATTTGGCAATGTGCCCTTACTGTAAGGTGGCTATAAGTTTTCATAGTTTTTCTAATAAGCATTTATGTCATTTTTGTGGTTTTAAAGAAACAAAAAAAGATAAGATTTGTCTTGAATGTAATAGTGAAAATATGATTTATACTGGAACCGGTACACAAAAAGTAGAATCCGTGATTAAAGAGTCATTTCCTAATGCAGTTGTTTGCAGATTGGATGTGGATTCTTCTTCTACCAGAAAAGTAACATCTGTATTAAAAGCATTTAATTCTGGGGCAATAGATATTTTATTAGGTACTCAAATGATTGCAAAAGGATTAGATTTTCCAAATGCAACTTTGGTTGGAATAATTAATGCAGATATTGGACTATACTTACCTGATTTTAGAGCTGGTGAGAGAGTTTTCCAGTTAGTTTATCAAGCTTCTGGTCGCTCAGGGAGACATGAGAAAGAAGGAGAGGTAGTTATTCAGACATATGATTCTGATAATCTTGTTATTAAAAATGCTGCAAATTTGAATATAAAAGAATATTATGAAATTGAATTACGAGATAGAAAGGAATTGAATTATCCTCCATATAGTTGGATGGCAAAGGCAGAAATTATTGGAAAGGAAAAAGAAAAAGTAATCATATTAGCAAGCCGTATATCAAGTTTAATGTCCAAAAAATTTGATGGACTCACAATTCTTGGGCCTGCTCCATGTTATTTGGAAAAATTAAAAAACGAATATAGGTTCCAAATTATATTCAAATCTTTAAAAAGTCATGACCCTAATGGACAAAAACTTCATTTTTTTATAAAAAATAATCTTTTGAAAAAAAAGAATATATTGAATGGTAGCTACTGTAAAATGAATATTCATTTTGATCCATTATCATTGATTTAATTAATATAAATGAAACTTTTTTATTTTAGAATTTTTCCTCTCTTTTTATTTTGTTGTGGGATTTTTGCAAAAACAAATTTTCCTGGACTAGATATTTACACATCGGTCAAAAAGTTAAGTTTGGGTGGTGCGGGTTTTTTACAAATAGCGCCGTTATCCTATGCAACCAATCCTGCCTCATATGATGGTAAGGTTTTTTCAGTTTCATTATTGCGATATCCTGCTTCCATCACAAGTCAATCTGCTGGCATTATAATTCCTGCAATGGATGGAGTATTTAATATAAACATTGGAAGTACTTCTTATGGCACTTTTCAGGGGTATGATGAAAATGCTAACTCTACTAATACTTATAGTTCAAATGATACTTGGATAAAAACTGCTTATGCAAAAGGCCTATTTGATTTTCCTGTTGACTATGGATTAAGCGCACTATATCTTTCTTCTAATTACAATAATAATATATTTGGAATATTAACATTTACTGGAGGTCTACAAATTAATTTGGATTCATACAATGCTAAATTGGGTGTTTCTTTACATCAATTTGGAATTCAGCTTGGTGATGTTTCAGCTGATATAAAACCAGAAATAATTTTAAGTTTTATGAAAAAATTAACTCATTTACCATTAAATCTATTTTTAGATATCACTGGGAATATGCAATCAGTGCATAATCTATATCTAGGAGGAATTTTTAGTTTATCCAATAAACTAAAATTAAAAATAGGCTCATCAAATAAAAAAATAGAACATAACATTAATAAAGAATTGTATAAATCAATCATGGGTTCAACGGGAATAGGGTTTAGCTATTTATTAAAAAACTTATCAGTTGAATATGGTGTTTTTATTTATGGAACAGGGTCCTTAGTTCAAGGAATAGAAATTGGATCTAAGTTTTAATGATTCGAATTTTTTCGTATTTATTTATTCTGGGATTAAGTGCAGCTCAAAATAATTATCCAATAGTTTTAATTCCTGGTTTTATGGGCTGGGGTCCTAATGAAATGGGAGGATATAATTATTGGGGAGGGAAAAAAGATTATATAGAAATGATTGAGGAAAAAGGCTATCATGTAATTGAGTTATCAGTTGGACCAATATCCTCTAATTGGGAAAGAGCTGTTGAAGCTTATTATCAATTAATTGGGGGTCAGGTTGATTACGGATTGGCTCATGCTAAAAAGTTTAATGTTGTAAGAAAACCAAAAGGTAAATATTATGAGGGTTTATATCCTGAATGGGATTCAAATAATCCAATTCATATTATTGGATATAGCATGGGAGGACAAACGGCTAGGATGTTAGATTTTTTACTTAAGAACCAAATTTTTGTTGATGGGGATAGCATAAAAAAGGAAGAGTCGGAATTGATGGGGAATGTACATAAAAACATGATTAAAAGTATTACCTCTATTTCTACCCCTCATAATGGAACTACGTTAACTGAAATTGTTGTAAAGACCATTCCGTTTATCCAATATTTTGTAGGTGTGGCGGGTGTTATTGGCACAGACTTTTTTGATTTTGATTTAGACCAATTTGAATTTAAAAGAAAAAAAAATGAATCTTGGTCTATCTATATAAATAGGATGAAAAAGCACGAAGCTTGGAACACAAAAAATATTTGTTCTTGGGATTTAAGTTTAGAAGGAGCAAAAGAGCTAAATTCTTTTCTAAATTCGTCTTCAGATATTTATTACTTTTCTTTTGTTACATCTACGACAAAAAGAAAAGAGGATTCACAATTTCATTCCCCTGAAGATGGAACCTCTATTTTAATAAAAACTAGATCTAAATTAATGGGGGCTAGGCCTGGATATTGGGGTAATGGCGTTCAAACAGATTCATCATGGTTTGAGAATGATGGAATTGTAAATAGTACTTCAATGTATTCTCCACAGGTAGGGATAGAAGAACCGAATCCGATAATTCCATACAATCAAAACTCTTCATTGATTCCAGGAGCTTGGTATTGGATTAAGGTCGATAAAATGGATCATTGGAGTATAATTGGGCACCTAGGAAGCCCAACGCGTCTTTTAAGGGCGGAAACTATATTCTTTGACCACCTTAATCGTCTTAAAGCGCTTCCATTATAATAGTTTCTTTATTTATGTAAATATTTGTAATATACAAATATGCGGTATGGAGAACTTATTGGTTTGCTTATGGTTGGCTTACAAGGTTTATTAAAAAAAAACCTGAAAATTAATGAAGCATCTTTTCAGCAGATAATTGCTATTTTTGTAATTCCAGATAGTGGAATTGAAATGACAGCCCTATCAAAGATACTTGGCATTGATAACAGCACTGCTACGCGACTTATTGCCGGTTTAGAAAAAAAAGATTGGGTAAAAAAATCCACATCTTTGGAAGATAAAAGGGTTGTTTTAGTTTACATAACAAAAAAAGGACATCATGTTCAAAAACAAATTGAAAACCAACTTGACGTCATTGGAGAAAGTGTTGAAAAAATAATTCGTCCAAAAGAAAGACAAGAGCTGTTAAGCCAGGTAATGTTTTTCTACTGGAAATTATCAAAAATGGTTCTTAAGTAAAGTTGCATAGTACAACTAAAAACTTTTCTCGTGAATTGCTTGATTGGTACAAAAAAGAAAAAAGATCACTCGAGTTTCGCCATACTTCCGATCCTTATAAAATTTGGATATCTGAAATAATGCTTCAGCAAACAAAAGTAAACACGATGATTCCATATTATAATAAATGGATTGATAAATATCCTGATGTTAAGTCTGTAGCAGATTCAAAAATTGACGATTTAATTAAATGTTGGGAAGGAATGGGTTATTATAGTCGTTGTGTTAATATATACAAAACTGCGAAAATAATTATGCAAAAACATCATGGTAAAATACCAAACAATTACAAAGATATTATTTCTCTACCTGGGATAGGAATTTATACTGCCGGAGCTGTGTTATCAATCGCTTATAACAAACCATATCCCGCAATCGATGGAAATGTAAAAAGAGTTTTTTCTCGAATATTAGGAATAAAAAACCTTACAAAAAAAAATTTGAAACGAATTGAAAATAATATTTTACTATTGATAGATAAATTCAATCCTGGCGACTTTAATCAAGCTATAATGGAGCTTGGTGCAATTAAGTGTAAAGTTAAAAACCCTCACTGTTATAGTTGTCCATTACAGAACTATTGTAAAGCGAAAAAAATCTCAAAACCAAATTTATATCCTATAAATAAAATTAATAAAAAGATACCACATTATAATATTGCTGTTGGTATGATATGGTGTGGAAACTATTTCTATATTCAAAAACGACCACAAAATAAAATGCTTGGAGGTCTTTGGGAATTCCCAGGAGGAAAGGTTAAACAAAATGAAACCATTAAAAAAGCATTAAAGCGAACAATAAAAAAAGAGTGTAATATTCTACCTATTATAAATAAAAAAATAGCCCAAATTAAGCACACATATAGTCATTTTTCTATTACGCTACATTGTTATAAGTGTGGTTTGAAAAATAAGAATTTATTAAAAACTAAGAATTCTAATTGGATTACAAGCCAAGACATTTTTAAATTCCCTTTTCCAAAAGCCAACCATAAAATATTTCAAGTTTTAAATGATAATAAATGGATTATATAAAACTATAGTTTCGTTAATACTTTGGCCCATATGGTACTTATTTTTTTTCCCATCTTTGTTTATAATATATTTATTGATTTATATTTTACCACAAAAAAAATATTATTTTTTTGTAAAACCAATATCCTGGATATATTGTTTTTTAGCTGGTCAATGGCTTATCAAAGACAGCCAACCACCTTCGCTAAATGGACAGCCCTATCTTTATTTATTTAATCATGTGTCAATGTTTGACCAGTTCATGATTGGTGCATTTATATCGCATCATATAACTGCGATTGGCGCTAAGGAAATATTTCGATACCCTATATTTGGAAATGTAATAAAGCGCTATGGCGCTGTTCCAATTACCCGAAATCGCCTAAAAGAAGCACTTAACAGTCTAGAGGGAGTAGAGCGAGCAATAAATAATGGAATTTCTTTTTTGATTGCTCCTGAAGGAACACGAACTTTAACAGGAGAGATGGGATTATTCAAAAAAGGGCCTTTTCATTTAGCAAAAAATACAGGAGTTACGATTGTCCCTATTGGATTGTTAGGTGGGCTTAAAGCAAAAATCAAAAATGATTGGAGATTAAAACCTGGCATATTAAGAATACGTTTTGGAGCTCCAATTCAAAGTGATGAATATTTACATTTGTCTGTAGAAGAAATAAGTGACCTTGTAAAAAAACGTATTCAAAGGTTGCTCGATAAAGGAAAATAATATGAAAAAAATAAAAGGTTTTATATGTCCGACTCTTTTACTCATTACGAATTTAATGGGTAGTACGGTGGCTGAAAAATATGGTGATAGAATAGAATTATTAGGAATTTCTTTCAAAGACCCCCTAGTTTTATGTCAGATGTTGATAGCTGTTTTTATTGCAATTGCTTTCCTTCAATCTGGCTTTGATAAAATAATTGATAGGAATGGTAACCTTGAGTTTTTTCAGGTACACTTCTCAAAAACTTTCGTACATAAAATAACTCCATTAATGCTTACCGTGGTAACATTATTTGAGCTTATATCAGGTTTTGTGTTAATATATGGGATATACTATTCTTTTGCAGAAAGAACAACATTATGGATTTTCTATGGTTTTGTTCTAGTCGCTATTAATCTTATTTTATTATTTTTTGGGCAACGTATTGCAAAAGATTATTTAGGGGCTGCTGATTTAGTCCCGTATTTTATATTAATTATGCTTGGTATTATGAGTATGTACTGATTATTTTAATTAGGTTATTTCATTTAATTTTCACTCTCAAACCAATTAAAAAAATAATAAAACCCACACTATGAAAGATAATAATATATCAACAACAACTATTCTTCTAACTTTCAATATTATTCTTGTCCTACTAGGATTAATCGTAATCAATAGTCGCATTATTGATACTGATGAGAAATCAGACACCTTAAATACAAAAATTAATCAAATAGAAACGCAACTGGATGTTTTAATCAAAACGGCAAAGAAATCAAAAGATAAAGTTATTGTAGCAAATGAAGATTTTATAGAGCTTAGTAATTCTATGGCTGTAAATGATAAAATACTTAAAAATTTGAATAACGAAATAAAAGGAGCTGTAAAAGAAATTAAAGAAGTAAAAAACATGACTGAGTTACAAAATAGAAAACTTTATATTTCAGAATAATCAGTCTTTTTGATAAATACTTTCTGCAATCAGAGAGTTACGCCATTTAATTTTTTTTGATTTTAAAGAAATTGTTTTATCTGGATAAAATATTTTTTTAAAATTATTTTCATTTTTATTTAAATTACATAGCAATCTAAAAACACCAATAGCGGTGCTATCTTTAATTTGAAAATATCCTATCTCTAGTTTCGTAATATTTGCAATAAATTGTAAGAGAGATGATTTTCCACCTCCACCCCCTGCTTGAATTTTTTTGGGTAATTCAAGACCAGCACAAGTCATACATTCTAATATATCATTCAATAATAAGCCGATTGATTCCATACCAGCTCTAATTATTTGATTCGGATTATTATCTAAATCTATCAAAATATCATCAAATCCAGTTTTCCAATATGGAGATGAGAGCCCATTAAATCCCGGTATAAAAATCCCATTTGTTTGTAATTCTTTTACTCGTTTATTCCACAACATTTTTTTATGCGGTATTTTTAGAACTTGTTCTAAGTGATAAAAAAGTGCATTACAGGCATTAATAGTGCCCTCAACCATAAAAAATTTCAAATGTTTTTCAGAATATAACACACTTGAAATTAAACCAGGAATATTGATTGGTTCGGGGCCAGTGCTATATTGAATACTTGCGGATGTCCCAAAATTTGCCCCTAAAGTTTTTTCTTGAATACCACTTTGTCCAATTAGAGCAGCTTGTTGATCTCCGATGACTATAGATAATGGTATATCGGTATCTAAAAAAGCACCAAAGTTTTGATATACTGGTTTTATTTTAGGGAGACAATTTATAGGTATATTAAATAATTCTGTTGCGAACTTAGACCATTCGCCCTTTTTTAGATTATATAATAAAGTTCGGCATGCTATTGAATCATCAATAACAGGATTTCCTGTAATTTTATGGGTAAGAAATGAGCTTAAAGGGCCAAAAAATAATTTACCATCATCAATTTTATTTCTTATCAATTTATTTGTTCTAATTATATAATTAAATTTTAATGCACCAAAGTGAGGGCTTAAAGGTGTACCTGTTATATCCCATAATCGTTTTTCAGCATGTTTATATTCCCTTACAAGATTATGTGCTCTACTGTCTTGCCAGCTAATTCCCGGGGTAATTGGTTTACAAGTTTCTTTTTCCCAGAAGAGGAAGGTAGATCGTTGAACTGCTATTCCAACCTTTGCTATCTTAACATTTTCTGAAAATGAGACCATATCATAAAATAGATTTTTTATATCTTTAAAAATTGATAATGCATCAATTTCTACATGGAATGGCTTTGGTCTTTTAATTATACTTTTTATTTTTTTTCGACATTTTATATCTCCATTATTGTTAAATAAGAATCCTTTTGTCGAACTTGTTCCTTGGTCAATGATTATATAATTCATAACTTATTTTATATTTTTCAATAAATCATCCCAAATAAAATTATTTTGTTATAGGTTATTAAATTAATTTCTAGAGATAAAGTGAGCATATAAAACTATCAATAATTACGTAATAAATCAAAAAATGTATATTTTTTTAATTTTCTAGAATAAAGGAATCAATCATTTACGACAAGAATCTAGAACATTATTATTTATAGGATTAAAATAATTTATAATAACCATCTAAAACATTTTTTTACCAGGAATTTTTAATTTTAAATTATAGAGTAACTAAAGCAAAAAAATAAGCTTTATCTTAAAGGAGTACAAAAATGACATACATAATTGCCGAACCTTGTGTTGGTACGTGTGATACTGCTTGTGTAGAAGTTTGTCCAGTAGATTGTATACATGGGCCACATGATAAAACCGGGGCTGGGGCTGAAGCAAAAGTAGATGGTTTTGTTCCAGAGGAGAATGATTCATTATATATTGACCCTGAAGAATGTATAGATTGCGGGGCCTGTGAGCCAGAATGTCCTGTGGAAGCGATATTTGAAGAAAGTGAAGTACCTGATGAATGGAATAAATATATTAAAATTAATTACGAATGGTTTGGAAGGGAATATACTGGATAAATTGACAATTAATCCTGTTCAAACGGCCGTCATTATAGATGGCCGTTTTTTTTAAAGGTGCAATATGGATAAAGAAAAAGTATTAGAAAAACTTAAAACTATAACCTATCCTGGGTTTAGTAGAGATATTGTATCATTTGGGATGGTTAAAGACATACTGATTGAAAATAGAAATATCGAAATCAATGTTAACATTTCATCTCAAAATGAGGATAAAAAAAAATTAGTTGTTAATGAAATAGAAAAAACTCTCAGCAATGATTTTTCATTAGTAAAAGTTAATCTTATTAGTGATTTACAAAAAAACCCTGTTCCAGGAGGTGGAAGTTCCGCAAAGCCAATATTGCCAGGTGTTAAGAACATTGTTGCTGTAGCAAGTGGAAAAGGAGGAGTTGGAAAATCTACTGTTGCAGCTCATTTGGCATGTTCGCTAAGTGAAGCAGGTAAAAATGTTGGTTTACTTGATCTTGATATATATGGGCCATCATTACCAATAATTTTTGATTTAAACGAACAACCTAAAATGACACAAGAGAATAAGCTTGTACCATTAGAAAAGTTTGGAATCAAAATTATGAGTTTTGGTTTTATTAGTGGTAATGAAACCCCTGTAATTTGGAGAGGGCCATTAGTTTCTAGGATGACTGAACAATTTTTTCGAGATGTTGAATGGGGCGAATTAGATATTCTTATTTTAGACCTTCCTCCAGGTACTGGGGATATACAGCTTACTCTAACACAAAAATTAAGGATGACAGGAGCCATTATAGTTACTACACCTCAAGATATTGCCCTAGCTGATGTAAGAAAAGGAGCAGATATGTTTAGAAAAGTTAACACGCCTGTTCTAGGCGTTATAGAGAACATGTCAGGATTAGTTTTGACAGGGAGCGCCGATTCTAAAAACGCAAATATTCAAATTGATGGAAGCAAGGTAGAGATAGATGATGAAGGTAATTTTAAATTAAATATCGATTTATTTAAATCAGGAGGAGGAGATATGGAAAGTGAGCGATTGGGTGTCCCGCTTCTTGGTAAAATCCCAATATCTAAAAAATTAATGTTAGCTACAGATAATGGAGAACCACTAATAATAAAAGATCGTAAAGATAAAGTATCTGAAATATATATAGACATAAGTAACCAAATATTATCTATCATTGATGAATAAATTTGGAACAATTGTATAATGTATTATTAATATATAATATATTATACAAGTCTAACCTGGTTGTATTGGCAATCTTCTAGAAGTAAGTTTGCCCGCTTTTTTCTAAAGAAAGATAATGGAACAATCACAAAGAGAAAAAATCCTTTTAGGAAAGATACCGAAACATATTGCAATTATCATGGATGGTAATGGCAGATGGGCTAGATTGAAATCTTTACCGCGTATCGCAGGACATAAAGAAGGAATTAACTCTGTAAGAGAAATAACTCGGATTTGTGGAGAGCTGGGAGTGGAGTATTTAACTTTGTATACATTTTCAACTGAAAATTGGGAAAGGCCCCCTACAGAAGTAAATGCTTTAATGACCCTTTTATTTAGTACAATAAATAAAGAAATCAAAAAGTTAAATAAAGAAAACGTAAGATTTACTACTATTGGCGATTTAACAATGTTACCAAAAAAAACAAAAAAAGGTCTTGAAGATGGAATTAGATTAACAAAAAATAATAGTGGACTTACACTTTGTTTAGCTTTGAATTATGGAAGCCGACAAGAAATTATCAATAGTATTAAATTAATTGCTAAAGCTTTTCAACAAGGACAGATCTCTATAGATGACATTAATCAAAAATTATTTTCTAGTTATCTTTATACAAATAAAATTCCAGACCCAGACTTATTGATTCGCACTAGTGGAGAAAATCGACTTAGTAACTTTTTACTTTGGCAAAGTGCGTATACAGAAATTTTTATGACGAAAATATATTGGCCTGATTTTAGGGAAAATGAATTATTTAATGCAATTATTAATTATCAATCGAGAGAGAGACGATTTGGAAAAGTTAGTGAACAGATTAGTTCTTGAAAAGATGAAAAATTTATTTGTTTTCATTTATTTATTTTCCTTTGCTTATTCACAAACTGAATCAGGTCAGATTAAAATTGAAGGAATAATAGTTAAAGGAAATCAGATTACTTCTGAGAATACCATTATATACACGGCAGGCCTACAGAAAGGACAAAGTATTACTTCTTCAGATTTTCCAAGAGCTATAAAAAGATTGTGGCAATTAGGTCTTTTTCAAGATGTTCAAATTCAAATTGCTGAAGAAACCATAGACGGATTTTCGTTAATTATAGTTGTTAGGGAAAACTATGTATTGGGGAATATAGATTACATAGGCAATAGCAAAATTAAAGATAGCAAATTTAAAGAAGAAATCGAATTATCTTCTGGTCAAAGAATAAAACCAAACACATTACATGAAACTTCAGAAACAATAAGAAAATTATATGCTGAAAAAGGATATTTAAATGTAAATATTATGTCTGAGTTGGTTATGCCTAAAAACAAAGTTGACTCATCGGAAGAACAGGCAGATAAGCTCATTAGAGATATTGTTTTTACGATTGAAGAAAACAAAAAAATGAAAATTGGTGAAATTGTTTTTGAAGGTAATAATTCCTATTCTGATTTTCGTTTGCGATGGAAAATGAAAGAGACTAAAGAACAACCTTGGTATTTCTTTTGGCGTTCTGCATTTGATGAAAAAAAATTCAATGAAGATTTAGAATTTATTACTACTTATTATCGCAATGAAGGCTTTAGAGATTTTCAGTTTACAAACCAATTAGTAGAATATTCTGATAACGGGAAAAAAATAAATATTATTCTTACTGTTCAAGAAGGGCCAAAATATAAATATAGGGATTTTTCATGGGAAGGTATGACTTTATTTGATGAAGAGACCTTACAAAAGACTTTAGGTATAGAAAAATCTGAAGTTTTTAACGCTGATGAATTTAATATGGCTGTCTTTGCTAGAGTTCAAGGTCTATATCTTGATAGAGGGTTCATTTATAGTCGTATAGAACCAAATGTTACACCAATTGGTGAAGATTCATTGGATGTTCACTTTTTAATTACAGAAAATCATAAAGTTTATATAAACCATATCTCAGTTTTAGGAAACACAAGGACTAGGGAGAACGTAATACGTCGTCAGCTAAGAATTTTCCCAGGAGATGTATATAGTCAAGAATTAATAGCTCGCAGTTATCGTGAAATAATGATGCTTAATTTTTTTGCAAATGCGACACCGAATGTAATTCCTATTTCTGAAGATAAAGTTGATTTAGAATTCACAGTTGAAGAGAAACCTGCAGGTCAAGCAAGTGCAAATATGGGGTATTCTGGATATCATGGTTTGACTGGAGGTGGGGGTTTATCATTGCCTAATTTTAGAGGGAAAGGTCAAAGTTTTAGTATCAGTTATAGCGAGGGAATTAACACAAGCAATCAGACTATATCGAACAATACGTTTAATATGGATAGGCCAAAAAGTAGAAGAGCATCTATTAGTTTTACTGATCCAATGGTTAATGATACAAAGAATCTTTTAGGTGCTTCACTTGGATATGATATGTCAGGTGGAGGTTCTGCTATGTATTATTCACCATTACAAAATATTAGTATGTATGGTAGTGTAATGTGGGGAAGGATTTTTAAATGGCCAGATGATTATTTTAGAGGGACTTGGAGATTAATGATTCGCAGAAGAGAATATTCTGGTACTCAAGAGGATTTAGATCGATATGCAGGAGGAAGAAGTCAAACCAATGCTATCAGTTTCGTACAAAGTATAAAACGAGATAATAGAGATCATCCTGAGTTTCCGACTATAGGATCTCAATTTTCAATTAATTCTACATTATCCGGTTGGGTCTTAGGTGGACAAGTTAGCTTTCATAAACATACGCTTAATCTAGAATGGTATACGCCGACATTTTGGAAATTTGTTCTTATGAGTTCTATGAAAGTTGGAATAATTAAAGAATTGCCTTCTAGGGATGGTAATTCTCATATTCCCTATTATGATAGATTTATTATGGGAGGGAATGGAATACCGCATGGCAATCCACTTAGAGGTTATGATGATAACCGCGTGGGCCCACTTACCTACAATAGCAGATACCAGACATATACAGGTAATCCAATAGGTGGGAATGCATTAATTAAAATTGGGACAGAATTTCGAGTGCCATTTGCAGAAAATCCCGTAGTTTATGGTTTAATTTTTGCTGAAATGGGTAATGTTTGGTCTACAGGTGATTTAGTGGAAAAACTTGAAATACCAAGAAGTGGACCATTAGATGTAAAAAGATCAGTTGGTGCTGGAATCAGGTTTTATATGCCAATGATTGGATTGCTAGGATTTGATATTGGTTATGGGTTTGATTATGTTAATGAACAAGGCCAGCTAAAACCTGATTGGAAGACAACACTAACATTCGGTCAACAATTTTAATAACAAGGAGCACATGATGAAAAATTATTCTAGTAAATTAGTATTTTTATCAACCTTTTTAGGAATGCTAACAGTTTCAAATGCACAATTGAAAATTGGTTATATTCAATCAGAGAGAATTCGAACAGAGTATGAAGACTTCACCGAAGCAGAAGCACAACTACAAATAGAATATCAAAAAGTACAAGCTGAATATGAACAAATGTTATTGCAGTTGGATAGCCTTAATAAAGATTATGAAGTAAAGCGACTTATGGCTTTAGATAAAGGTGAAAGTATAAAACAACAAATTATGCAAATGGAGCGTTCTCTCCAAACTTATCAAGCTGAGAAGGTTGGTCCTCAAGGAGAGTTAATGAAAAAATCTGCTCAGATGGAATATGAAATTCTTGGGAAAGTCAAAGAAGCTGTACGGAAAGTAGCAATAGATAAAGGATTTGACTATATTATTGATGCGAACATGGGATTATTATATGTGAAGCCACAGTTTGATATGACAGATGATGTATTACATGAATTGCGTAATTTAAAACCACAAAAATAAATTGCACCTAACTCTTGATGATATTGCATCTTATGTCGGAGGAAAGGTAATAGGAAATCCAAAAACTTCCATATCGGGTGTTTCAGAAATTCAAAATTCTATTCCAAATACTATAACTTTTGTAGGTAATCCATTGTATAAAAAATATTTATCATCAACAAAAGCAAGTGCTGTTCTAGTCACTGACGCTAGTGTTTTAAATGGAATAGATGGGATTGTTGTTAAAAATCCTCAATTAGCAATGGCAAAAACCCTTGAATTATTTTTTCCAGAACCTAAAACAAATAATTTAATCGACAACAGAGCAATTATTTCAAAAAGTGCGGTTATTGGTGATAATGTCAGAATTGATGCCGGATGCGTCATATATGGCGGCGTATCAATTGCAGAAAATTCATCTGTTGGTTCTAATACTGTAATTGGAAAAAATACGAAAATAGGAAAAAACTGCAAAATTTCTTCTAATGTATCTATTAATAACAATATTATTTTAGAAGATTATGTAATTGTACATAGTGGGACCTCAATTGGAACAGATGGTTTTGGTTATGTCACTAGTGATGATTATCATTATAAAATTCCCCAAACTGGAAATGTTATAATTGGTAATAATGTTGAAATAGGGTCTAATTGTGTAATAGACCGCGCTACCATAGGTAGTACTGTAATCAAAGAAATGACGAAAATAGATAATCTTGTTCATATTGCTCACAATGTAATAATTGGAAAAGGGTGTCTTTTGACTGCGGGTGTTGCAATTGCAGGCAGTGCATATGTTGGAGATTTTTGTTCTTTTGGTGGGCAAGTAGGTGTAGCGCCACATTTGAAAATTGGAGAAAGAGTTTTAATAGCTGGTAAGTCAGGTGTAACAAAATCTTTAAAACCTAACAAGGTGTATTCAGGTAATCCTGCAAGAGAAATAAAAGATTACAATAAAAGAATGGCACTAATAAATCAAATTGAAAAAATAAGAAAAAAATTAGATGGATTGATTCAATCTAGTCCTAGTAATTAAATTTATAAATGGAAAGGAAACAAAGAACTATAACATATTCTCAATCGTGCCAGGGAGTTGGGTTACATACTGGCGTTGATTCAGTAATTACATTCCATCCTGCGCCAGTAGATCATGGAATTCGATTTATTAGATCAGACATTAAAAATTGTACCGATATTAAAGCGGATATTGATCATGTTGTTGATATTTCTAGAGGTACAACTATTGAAGAAAATGATGTTAGAATCCATACAGTAGAACATGCTTTAGCAGCAGTAAGTGGATTAAGAATAGATAATATTCTTATTGAATTGACAGGGAAAGAACCTCCTGTAATGGATGGAAGCGCAAAGGATTTTGTTGAATGTTTAATTAAGGCTGGAATAAAAGTTCAAGATAAAAAGAGAAAAGTTTTAGAAATTACACGTGCTGTAAATTACACTAATTCATATAGAGATATAGATATACATGTTATTCCTTCCGATAGGTTTAGAATTACATTCATGGTTGAGTATAACCTTCCTTCATTAGGTAGCCAATATGAAGCAATTTATAATATGGAAGAAGATTTTGCTTTTGAAGTTGCTCCAGCTAGAACTTTTTGTTTTTTGAGTGAAGTTGAAATGTTAAAAGAGCGAGGATTGATTAAAGGTGGTGGATTAGAAAATGCAGTAGTAATTATAGATAAAGAAATAGACGCTATGGAAATAGAAAGGCTAAAGGATTTATTTAATATTGAGCATAATATAATTGAAGGAGCTAATGGAATATTAAATGGTAAAGTTCTTAGGTATAAAAATGAACCAGTACGTCATAAAACGCTAGATCTTATTGGTGACCTTGCTTTACTTGGTGTTCCTATTCAAGGGCATGTAACTGCAGCAAGAGCAGGGCACGCGAGCAATGTTGAGTTTGTAAAAAAATTAAAAAAACAATACAGTGAAGAACTAAGTAAATTATTGGTGGATGAAGATAGTGGATGATTTGATCTCACAAAAGAAATTTAATATCAATGATATTATTAAAATTTTACCACATCGTTATCCATTTATTCTTGTAGATAAAATTGAAATAATCAATCCTGGAAAATCTTTAGTTGCATTAAAAAACTTTACTATAAACGAACCTTTTTTCCAAGGTCATTTTCCTAATCAGCCTATTGTTCCTGGGGTCCTATCATTAGAAATTATGGCTCAAGCTGGTTCTTTTTTAATGTTAAATCAGGTAGAAGACCCATTAGGTAAAAATTTATATTTTACTACTGTTGAAAAAGCAAAATTTAAAAAACCGATAGTTCCAGGAGAACAGCTTACAATAAAAGTAGATCTTATTAAGAAAAAGCTTAATCTTTGCAAATTTCATGGTATATGTATTGTAGGTGATGAACAAAAGGCAGAAGCAATTTTTACAGCAAACATTGTTGATAGAGCACGAGAATAATATTTCTAATACAATTCATTCCACTGCAATTATTCATGAATCTGCTATTATAGGTAAAAACGTGAAAATTGGACCCTACTCAATACTTGAAGACAATGTTATTATTAAAAACAATTGTGTTATAGGAAATCATGTAACAATTTGTTCTAATACTTTAATTGGTGAAGGGTGTAATATTTTTCATTGTTCATCAATTGGTGAGATACCTCAAGATTTAAAATTTGAAGGAGAAAATTCGAGAACGATAATCGGCGATAATACAATTATACGGGAGTATGTTACTATTAATCGAGGAACGAAAGCACTTGGGAAAACTAAAATAGGTTCTAGTTGTTTATTAATGGCATCAACGCATATTGCTCATGACTGTATAGTAGGAGATAATGTAATTATGTCTAATTTATCTACGCTAGGAGGTCATGTGACTTTAGAGGATTGGGTAGTATTAGGGGGTGGTGTTCTTGTTCATCAATTTACTAAGGTTGGCCAGCATGCTTTTGTAGGTGGTGGATTCCGGGTTACGCAAGATGTTCCTCCTTATATATTAGCTGCAGAAAATCCACTTACTTATAAAGGAATAAATTCAATTGGTTTAAAAAGAAGAGGGTTTTCATTAGAAGAAAGAACTGAAATAAAAAAAATATATCAAACATATTTTCAATCAGGAATTAATAGAAAAAAATCTATCGGGATAGTACAATCAGAACTACCATCAACAAATATAAAAAATACAATTATTGATTTTATTCTTTCATCTCAAAGAGGTATTATTTAATTCAACGCAGTGAAACTAGCTATCAAAGGTTTATTTTTTTTAAGTCTCATTGCAGCTGATGATGGGATGTTTAGAATTAATTCTAGTAATTTAAAAGAAACAATTTATTCTTCTTCTATGTGGCTTAGTAGTTCCCCAGCAATAAATCCAATAGGAAACAACCGATTAATTTTTCAAGCTGGAATTTCTTTAATAAAAATTCAAGATTATCAAGAATTATTAATATATCCAATGCTTGATACGGGACTTAAAATAACAAAAAACTTATCAATAACATGTAAAACTTATGGGTTTAAATCAGGGAAGGATTCGCCTCAAGTATTAGGTGGAGGGGTTCAATATTATTTTGGACAAAATGACACTCTTAATTGGAGTTTTTCTATTCAAAGAAGTGATTTAAATGGACTAAAACACTATCGTTTAAAAACAATAACCGCTGCTTTTAGAAAGTGGATTTCATTAAAGAATATTAATATGCGAATAGGGATAGGTTCTAATACTTTTAAAGAACGTTCTTATCTAGAGGAATATGATATTCCTAATACCTTAGAAGGTCAGACAAATTTTATAGCCATAAATATGCTTACCCCTATTTCGAAATTTATTATTGGGGTAGAATTATATATTGGAACAAAAATAACCAATACATCAATTTTTTTACAGAAAGAGATTTTTTGATGAAAAAGAAAATATCTATTTTAGGGTCTACTGGTTCAATTGGAGTCAATGTTCTTCAAATTGTCAGTCACTTAAATCGTGAATTTGAAATCACTTGCCTTACAACAAATTCTAATACAGCTTTATTATTAAAACAAATTAAAAAATTTAAACCTAAAGCGGTATGTATCGTTGATAAGTATTCATATCAAAAGATTAAAGGAGAATTGTCTTCGCTAAAGGTTAATGTATTTCAAGGTCGCGAAGGGTTATTAGATATCGCGCAGATAGATGATGTTGATATAATGTTTAATGCATTGGTCGGTGCTTCTGGAATGGAACCAACTCTTCTGTCAGTAAAAGCTGGTATTGATGTAGCATTAGCGAATAAAGAAAGTCTTGTGATGGCTGGTGATATTATCAACAAAGAGTTAGCTAAATCAAAAGCTACAATTTTTCCAGTAGATAGTGAGCATTCAGCTATCTGGCAGTGTTTATTAGGTGAGAACATCAAAGATATTCGACGAATTATACTTACAGGAAGCGGAGGTCCCTTTAGAGAAAGGGAATTATCTACCTTTAATGATATAACATTGGAAGAGGCTTTAAAGCATCCCAATTGGGATATGGGGAATAAAATTACTATTGATAGTGCAACTATGATGAATAAAGGATTCGAAATCATTGAAGCATATTGGCTATTTGGTTTTCACCCTAAAAATATAAGTATTGTAATTCATCCTCAATCTATTATTCATTCTATGGTTGAAATGAAAGATGGTTCAATTAAAGCTCAAATGGGAGTTCCAGATATGAAAGTTCCTATTCAATATGCTTTAACTTATCCGCGACATATCAGTGCACCTTGGGAAAGGCTTGATTTTTTTAATTGTCAAAACTTATCCTTCGAAGAGCCAGATTTTGATAGATTTCCTTGTATTAATTTGGCATTTGAATCACTAGATAAATTAGGAACTGCCTGTGCAGCATTAAATTTGGCAAATGATTTATCTGTTAGTTATTTTTTAAACAATAAAATCAGATTTACGGATATACATAGAATCAATGAATCTGTTTTAAATAATCATCATTGGATAAAAAAACCAACTCTAGATGATTTGAATGAATTAAACACTTGGGTTATAAATCATGTTGAAGAAAAGCTGATTTAATGGAACTAAAAATAATTTTTATTGTAGATTAACTATATATGACAACAATTTGGGCAACTATTATAATACTTGGTGTTCTAATCGCTATTCATGAATTTGGACATTTTATTGCGGCTAGATCAGTTGGTATACGGGTAGAACGTTTTTCAATAGGAATTCCACCGAGGATTTTTACAATAGATTCTATTGATGATGGGTTTTTATTTAATATTTTCTTTTTTTATCGATCTCCTGAAGGTCCAATACAATGGGGTCCGGTATATCAAAAAAAAATAAATGTACGAGGTCGCATCGGTTCAAGTACAGAATATGTTATTGCATTACTGCCACTTGGAGGATATGTGAAAATGTCTGGCCTTATCGATGAAAGTATGGATAATAAAATAGAATATAAAGATTATGAATTTATGTCCAAACCGTTATGGGCAAAGTTATGGGTTCTGAGTGCCGGTGTCTTAATGAATACCATTCTTGCCTTTTTGATTTTTTCTACTTTAGGGTATTATCAAGGAAGTCCTGAGCTTGTAAATGAACCATTGGTTGCTGAATTATATCAAGATAAACCTGCAATAAATGCGGGCATTCTTCCAGGTGATAAGATAATTAAGATAAATGAAAAAGATATTAATACTTGGGATAGTCTTTCAAAAACAATTCATGCGAAACCAAATGAAGAGCTAAAACTCACTATAGAGAGGGAAGGATTAATAAAGAATATACTTTTAACTACTACCTTTTTTATTTCCCCTACAGATACAGGAATGGATACATTAGGGGCTATAGGAATAATGCCAAAAGTAGTTTATACAGAAATGACATATAAGGAAGCAACTTTATTAGGCTTATCTAGAACAATTTCAAGCTTTTTTATGATTTTTAACAGCTTGAAGATGCTTAGTAATGGAGATGCCTCATTTTCTGATTTTGGAGGGCCTATAATGATTGCGCAGTTAGCTGGAGAAACGGCAGAAGCTGGGGTAGTCCCTTTTTTAACTTTCATGGCATTACTAAGTATTAATCTTGCTTTTTTAAATATTCTACCTATTCCAGGTTTAGATGGTGGTCATATATTCATTCATATTATAGAATCACTTATAAGGAAACCGTTAACAATAAAAAGTAGGGTTATTATTCAACAAATTGGGATGGCATTTCTTTTAGTTTTAATGATTAATGTTATTTTTCAAGATGTTGCGAGGTTATTTCATTAGAGATTTGATCTAGTTCAAGTACTAATGAGCCAAACTTTAGATTAAGCCATATTTTAACGGGATATTTATAATCATCATTTGAAAATAAAATTGACATTTTAGCCTCATTTTTAAATTGTTTTTTGTTTTTTTTTAGAGGAGTCACTTCAGTACATAAATACTTTCCTGCGGGGACTTCTACATATATATTTTCTTTAATGGCAATATCCAGCTCTGATATTTTTTTCTTTTGAAAGGTATTTATAGTCTTCCCGTGTAATTCTACTAGGTCCATTTTTCTGAAATAATAAAACAATGCATATGGAGAATGAGTTTTAGTTTTTACAAAAAATGTGTCTTGATTTGAATAGGCTATTTCTGTTTTATGATCTATAAAAATATCTTGTGAATATTTATACTTTCCTTCTTGAATATTTGATGATGACTTCAAAGTTAGAAGTGAATCCTCACTTAACCAAATATCAATTTTATCATTTATAGGAAATAAATGATTTACTATACCTAAAGATCTAGCAGTGAACTGTACATGATAGGTCATAATATTATTTAATTTTTCTTTATTTACTACTTTTAAAGTCCCACGAGCAGCATTAACACCTGAAAAAGAAGCTTTATAATGGAGTGTTTCACCAATTTTAAAAGGTATATTTCCATAAAGAGACACGGAAATAAGGGTGAGTAGAGAAAATATGAATTGATTCATTACCGCAGAACTTTCCAACCATTTTTACTAAATAAATAAATTTTAGAGCCAGGCCCTTCTATCACACCATCTTCAATGAGAAGGTTAATATCTTTAGAAAATTCTTCTGCAATGATGGTGGGGTTGGTAAGAGGGATTCCACCTTTTCTATTAACGCTAGTAGATGTTATGGGGTTAGGATAAATATCAGTAAGATTTTTACAAAAAGGGTGTTTAGACATTCGTAAGCCTAGAGTATTATGTTTCCCTTTAATCAATTTTGATGCAATATTTTCTTTCACAGGTACGATTACTGTAGATTTAGAAATAAGTTTATCTTTTACAATGTTTTTACTTTTATTAGAAAGATTAATCCACTCCAATGCTTTATTTATGTTAGGGCATAAAACACTTATGGGCCCGCTACGATTTTTAATTGTATTAAGTTTTTTAATTGCATCGTCATTTTTACCATCACATCCAAATCCATAAATAGTATCAGTAGGGTATACAATAATTCCTCCATCTTTTAAAACAGAACATGCTTTTGTTATTGAATTTGAATTATATAAAATTTTTTCAAACATTAATTGTTTACATTTCTTTTTTAGTTTTCCATCTTCTATGAAACCAAAAATATTGTTCAGGATTATTTTTTATATAATTTTCTAATATTTTAGTGTAATTCTGTGTTATTTCGTTAATATTTTGACTAGTTGTATTTATAGGAACAAATTTTATTTTATAATCATTAAATCCTTTTTGTATACAGACACCTAATAATAGTGGCGCTGAAGTATTTAAATGAAATAGAGCAGGCCCTTTTGGTGTAGATGCAAGAGACCCAAAAAACTTAACAAATGTTCCTTTCCTCTTTGCATCTTGGTCACTAATTAAACCAAGGATTCCGTTTTTTGATAATATTTCATAAGATTTTTGAATCCCATTTTTTTTATATATTTGTTTAGTACCAGGTATTATTCGTTGTTCATAAAAAAATTTATCTGCCCCTTTGTTGTTTTGTTTCAAAGCAATACCTGCAAATAAATTAGCGTATTCTCCAAGCCATTTTCCAAAAATTTCCCACGCTCCAAAATGTCCAGAGATTAAAACAACTCCTTTCCCCTCATTTAAATAAGAAGAAAGAATGTCTTTTCCTGTAACATTTATATTAATTCCATCCCATGATTTTGGAACGGATAGAAATTGAATAAAATTAAAAGAAAAAAATAAATAAGTATTTTTGAGGGTATAGAGAATCATCTTTTTATCCCAATTTGGGAAAGCTATTTGCAAATTTTTTATAGCTTGTTTTTTGCGGAGTTTTATATGGTGATATAGAAAACTTGCTAAATAATTTGATATTTTAAACCTGGACCTAACACTCATAGATGAAAGGCCTTTTTTTATTTGATTTAAGATTAAATATGTGAATTGGTGAGATATTTTCATCTTATCTAAATTATGATTTTTTATTTAGCATATTTTATTCGTTTTTTTTTAATTATGTGTGAAATTCTATATAGTGAGAAGTTACTTATTATTTACCTTATCTTTGATTTCAATCCTATTTGCGGAAGCAGTGTATGTGGTCCCAATAAATGGGACAATTGATTTAGGCCTACCTCCTTTTATTGCAAGAACACTTGAAGAAGCAAAGACACAAAAAGTGTCAGCAGTAGTTTTTGATATTAATACTTTTGGAGGACGTGTTGATGCCGCCACTCAAATAAAAGATGCTATTTTAAGTTCGGATATTACAACAATAGCTTTTATTAATCGACGAGCTATATCGGCAGGAGCACTTATTTCATTGTCATGCGAGAAGATTTATATGACAGGGGGTGCTTTAATTGGCGCAGCAACAGCAGTGGATATGTCTGGAAAAAAAGGAAGTGAAAAAGTAATCAGTTTTATGAGGGAGGAAATGGCCTCCACTGCTGAAAAACGTGGACGGAGTAAAGAGATTGCTAGAGGAATGGTTGATGAAGAGCTAGCCTTTACTCATTTAGATATTGATGGAGATTCTATTTTTGTTAATGATATTGAAGGGAGAAAAGATGGAAAATTAATTTCCCTAACTACGGAACAAGCATTAAAATATAATATTGCTGACGGAACTTATGATGATATCAATGTTTTAATTGATTCTCTTGGATATAATAATTCAATAGTGATTGAGAAAACCGAAAATTGGTCTGAAAATATTGTAAGATTTTTAACTAATCCCATTGTTTCTTCTTTATTAACAACATTTGGTTTTTTAGGTATTTTATTTGAGCTCCAGAGTCCAGGTTGGGGAATACCAGGATTTGTAGGGTTGACTTGTCTAGTTCTTTCACTTAGTGTATCATATATTGCTCAATTAGCTACAATGTCTGACATTTTATTTATACTAACTGGATTATTATTTCTCTTGCTAGAGATATTGGTAATACCTGGTTTTGGAATAATTGGTATTGGTGGTATAGGTTTTATGTTATATGGATTATATTTGCTATTATTGCCAGAAATACCTGTAGGAGAAGAAGTGCTCCAGAATGCTATGGATGGTTTTCTTATTGGAATTATTGGCGCAATTATTGGTTTGGTTTTATTAGCTAAATTGATGATAAAATCTAGATTTTGGCAGCAACTTACGGCACCAGATACACAGAAAAAGGAAAAGGGTTATTCCAACACGCAAGGTTGGGAAAGCTTTAAAGGGACAATTGGAATAACTGATACAGATTTACATCCATCAGGTTGGATAAAAATAAAAGATCAAAGAGTTTTTGTAATAAGCGAAGGTGATTTTATTTCAAAAGGTAAAAATGTGAAGGTTCTTTCTGTTGATGGGAATAGAGTCATTGTAAGAGAAATATTAAATTAAAAAGGAATTAATTATGCCTATAGTACAAATGTTATTACTCGGTTTTATTATTTTTACAACGCTTCTTCTTCTTTATTTTGTTCCTTTAGGAATGTGGATACAGGGTATTGTCTCACTCGGTATAGGAAGGATTCGTATTGTTGATTTGATACGTATGCGTCTTAGAAAAATATCACCTAGGCTTGTCACTGATGGTGTAATTAATCTACATAAAGCGGGTCTTGAAAATATTTCAACAGATATGTTAGAGACACATTTTCTTGCAGGAGGGAATGTACAAAATATTGTTTCCGCTTTAATTGCTGCTGATAAAGCAAATATTCCATTGCATTTCGAAACTGCTACTGCTATTGATTTAGCAGGAAGAGATGTAAATGAGGCGGTTCAAACGTCAGTATATCCAAAAGTTATTAATGCACCAAAAGATGGATATTTAGCAGCTGTTGCAAAAGATGGAATAGAACTTAAAGCAAGAGCGAGGGTTACAGTGAGAACAAATATTCCAGGTCTAGTTGGAGGAGCAACCGATGATACAATTATAGCACGGGTTGGTGAAGGGATAGTTTCTGCTATTGGTTCTGCATCTAACTATTCAAAAGTATTAGAAAATCCAGACAATATTTCAAAAGCTGTATTAGATAAAGGATTAGATGCTGGAACTGCATTTGAAATTTTATCTATTGATATTGCTGATTTAGATGTTGGTAAGAATATTGGAGCTTCTTTACAAGCTGATCAAGCAGAAGCAGATCTTAGGGTAGCCCAAGCCAAGGCTGAGACTAGAAGAGCAATGGCAGTTGCAGAAGAGCAAGAAATGACAGCCAAAACACAAGAAATGCAAGCAATGGTAGTAGAAGCTGAATCAGAAGTCCCAAAAGCAATGGCACATGCTTTTAGAGAAGGTAATATGGGTATTATGGATTATTATAAGATGGAAAATATAAAGTCTGATACGATTATGAGAGACTCCATAGCAGATACTGGAACTGAAACTATTACTGATGAATCGAATGATGAAAAAAAATAAAATATGAGGATGGCATATTTTGGAAATTTTAATTCCTAGCCATATAAAAAAAGAAATATCGAATAGATGTTTAAGATGTTATAACGAACAGTATTGGTACGGTGAAAATTTTCTTTATGATTATATTATAGAAAACCACGTTAAAAAGATGAAAGTATTAGAGATAGGCTGCGCTGAAGCAGGGTTGTTAAAATTTTTTACATCTAAGGGAGCAAAATGCTCAGGGATGGAGCTATCTGACATTCGATTTAAAAATGCAGAATTATTAAATAAAGAAAATAATGATGGGATTAATCTTTTTCAGGCAAATATTTGTAATTCTGAAACTTTTAATGATGTAATAAAGGAGAAATTTGATTTTATAATTCTTCGTGATGTGATTGAACATATACCTGAAAAAGAGCTAGCATTAATAAATATAAATAATCTACTTAAGGAAGGAGGAAAGTTATTCATGTCATTCCCTCCAAGATATTGTGCATATGCTGGGCATCAACAGACAGCGCCTAAAATTCTAGCTAAGTTACCATACCTGCATATATTGCCAAATTTTATTTATAAGTATTACCTTGATTTCATTGGATGCAAAAGCAGTAAGGTTAATTATTTAATTAAAACTAAAGAAACACGGATTTCTATTAAAAAAATGAGGAATTTAATTTATAGAACAGGTTTTAATATTAAAAAAGAAAGTAACTGGATCATAAGACCTGCATATTCTTTTCGTTTTGGTATTCCAAAGTTAAAAAATCCATTTTCAAGATTACCAATATTAAATGAAATATTTTGTAATGGAATTTTATTTTTACTTCAAAAAAAGGGTAAATAATATGGAATGGTTAGGTGTTTTGTTATTATATCTTATTTCTGGATTTATAAAAAAACGAGAACAAATTAAGAAGAGAAAAGAAATAGAATCAGACCCTGCCTGGGAAAATGGCAATAATAAAGATATAGGTAATCAAAAAAATAATTTAAATCAACTATTTAATAATTTGTTCAATACAGAAGAATTATTACAAGAGTTTACTAAAGATATTAATGATGAAGAATCAGAGGTATTTGAAGAAGAAACAGAGCCTATAAGCAATGAAAATCAAGAGGATTTAATTACGACTGATAATAGTCCAGTTGTTATAAACAAAGACGATACCTCTTTTAAAGACAATATTTATCATTCAAAACTTTCTGAAAAAGATGAACAACATTTAGGAAACAAATGGAATAAAAAGGTTAATTTAAAATTAAAGTTATTTAGTACAAGGAAATCAATACGGAAGTCAATAATAGTAAAAGAGATTTTAGATAAACCAATCGCCCTTAGAAATTAATTTATCCTAACTGTTTATAAATATTTTTTGATTCATGTAGTAGGTCTTCTTTGCTACCGTTATTATGAATAACAAAGTCTGCCATATGTACTTTATCTTCATCAGGCCATTGTAGCTCTACTCTTTTAAGGAATTCATCTCTTGTTAATCCACCTCGTTTCATTACTCTTTCAGTGCGTAATTTTAGATGAGAAGTCACTACAACTACATAATCCATATGTATATCTGCTCCTGATTCATAAATAAGAGCAGCATCAACACAAAACAATGAATGTTTACCTTCTTTTAGAATAAATTCAAATCTTGCATCAATTTTTGTAAATACATATGGATGTATAATTGTATTTAATCTAAGTTGATGGTTTTCATCCTGGAATGCAATTCTCGCTAGTTTATGTTTATCTATCTTATTTTCTTTATTTAATATATCTGTTCCAAACTCTGCAATTATTTCGGCTTGTGCTGTTTCATTGTTTTTTAAAATTTGTTTTGCAACATAATCTGCATCAAATATATAGGCTCCCCAATTTAGAAATAATGCACTTACTGCACTTTTCCCAGAACCAATACCACCAGTAAGACCAATTTTAAGCATTTCTATTTAATTATATCTAAAATTCTTTTTGTAATGACTTCAATTTTTCCTAGGCCATCAATTGTTTTTAATAAGTTTTTTTTACGGTAAAAATCTAATAGAGGAGCTGTTTCCTCCCAATATACTGTTTGCCTTTTCCTAATTATATCAGGAGTATCATCACTCCTACCAGACTCAGCGCCACGTTTAATAAGTCTATTTACTAATTCATTTTCATTAGCTGATAAGCTAACTACAGCATGAAGTGATTGTTTTAGCTCTTTCAAAATATCATCAAGTCCAGTAGCTTGAGGGATAGTTCGAGGAAAGCCATCTAAAATAAATCCTTTTTCACAGTCTTTATGTGATATTCGTTTTTTTACCATATCAAGTAAAATAGAATCTGGGACTAATTTACCTTCATCAATATATTTCTTTGTTAGAATCCCAGTATCTGTATTGTGCATTATTTCATAACGTAATAAATCACCAGTTGATATATGTACAATATTTAACTTAGTTTTTATTGTTTTTGCCTGGGTGCCTTTACCTACTCCTGGTGGCCCCATAATTAATAATTTCATATTAAAAATCCTGCTATTGTAGCTGTTAACCAAGAAGCTAAAGCGCCACCAATCATTGCTTTAAAAGCTAATTTTGAAAGGTCTTTCCTTCTATCTGGAGCCATACCCCCTATCCCCCCTAATTGTATTCCAATAGAGCCAAAATTCGCAAACCCACAAAGTGCATAGCTTGCTATTATTGCTGTACGATTAGATAGTTCGTTATTATTAATCAATTCACTTAGGTTCGCATATGCAATAAGCTCGGTCAATACGATTTTTTCACCCATAAGGGTTCCCATAATTCTAGCTTCACTCCATGGGACTCCCATTGTCCATGCTAAAGGTTGAAATATAACACCCATTATTTGTTGCATATTAACTGAAAATAAAATATCTAAGCAATAGTTAACCATGGTTATTATTGATACAAAAGCAACTAGCATTGCACCAACATTTGCAGCTAATCTTAAACCATCTGTTGCTCCTCTTCCCAAAGCATCCATAGCATTTTCTGTTTCTTGAGTTATTTTTAGATTTCTAATCGTTTTAGGATTTTTTGTTTCAGGATAAATTATTTTTGCAATTACAAGAGATGCAGGAGCTGACATTATGCTTGCAGTAAGCATATGTCCTGCAATTCCAGGAATCTCTTTTAACCAAAATACATATAAGGCAAGGACTGAGCCTGCAACAGTTGCAAATCCACCTGTCATTGTTGCCATTAATTCAGATTGTGTCATATTCTTTATATATGGACGAATTAAAATAGGGGCTTCTGTTTGTCCTACAAAAATATTAGCGGAGATACTTAAGGTTTCAGCTCCACTTGTCTTCATACTTTTCTCCATAACTCTAGATATCCATTTGATTATAAACTGAATTATTCCGAAATGATAGGTTACTGAGATTATGCTAGAAAAGAATATAATAACGGGTAAAGCCCTAAAGGCAAAATTTATCATAGCATTATGATATCCAACTCCAGGTACAAAGGATGTAAATAAAAAATTACTACCAGCATCTGAAAAGCTAATAAATTTTTTAAAAATATTATCAATATAAAAAAACTGAGATTTTATTAATGGTACTTTTAGTAATAAAACTGCTAATAGTAATTGTAATCCTATCCCCCAGATTATAGTATTAAACTTTATTTCCTTTCGATTATTTGACAATAAAAATGCTATTCCCAATAATACAAAAACACCAATTAATCCTGTTAAATTAATCATACTTCAATATCAGGAGCTTGGAAACAATGTCTGCACCGAGCTTCATATTTGTCTAATTCTCCAATTACGATTTGGTCAACTTGAGTTGATGTCCTTTGTGTATAGGATGCGGGATTTCCGCATACAAGACATATAGCTCTAAGTTTGTCTAAATAATCAGCTTCACACATCAGATCTGGCATTGGGCCAAAGGGCTTCCCTCTATAGTCTGTATCAAGACCTGCCACTAGAACTCGTTTTCCGCCTGATGCTAGATTTTTACAGACATCAATTATAGAATAATCAAAAAACTGTGTTTCATCAATACCGATAACTTCATCTTTTTTTGCAAGTTTTATTATATCTATTGGTTTTTTTATATTATGAGACACCATCTTTATTTTATTATGACTTACAATATGACTTTTACTATATCTAGAATCTATGTTCGGCTTATATATTGATACTGACAAATTTGCTATTTCTGCGCGTCGAATTCTGCGCATTAATTCTTCTGTTTTTCCAGAAAACATACTTCCACATATTACTTCAATCCATCCTACCTTTTTTGGTTTTAATATCATGCTAAAATAGAATCAAGTTCAGGTTTAATAATTTTCATAATCTTATTAATTGTTCTGTCGCCATTTATAATTAAATCAGCATGTTTTTTAGATGGCTTGATAAACTTTTTATGCATGTGTTTTACAGTTGAATTATATTGATATATAATTGATTCCAAGGTTCGGTCTCTTTCTTTTATATCCCTATGAATTCTTCTTTGTAAACGGAGTTTTTTTGGCGTTTTTATATAAATTTTGAAATTATAAAATTTATGGAGTTGTTTATAGTACAGTGTAAATAGCCCATCTACAATAATTAATTTTTTATTAGAGATTTGAGTTGTTTCTTTTAGGCGAATATGCTTAGAAAAATCATAGGTAGGAATTTTAATATTTTTACCCAGGGTTAATTTTTTTATTTGAGACTTGAATAGTGGTAAATCAATTGAGTTAGGGTGGTCAAAATTATGGTTAATTCGATTTTGAAGTTTGACATGAGATAAATCTTTGTAATAGTAATCTTGCTTAATAAGTGCAATGTTTTCTTTTATATATGTTTTTATTATTTCATTAGAAATAAATGTTTTTCCGGAACCACTGCCTCCTGAAATACAAATAATTTTTGGTTTCATTTTAAAAAGCTATCATCAAACGCGCTAGGAAAAATATTTGATGAATAGATTGTTTTTGATAGACCATTATTATTGCATATATATATTGGGATATTCCTGCAAAGATCCCAAATAACTTGGCGACAGGCACCGCAAGGCATACCTTCATTGTCTGTTACCAGAGCTAAAGAAATAAATTTTCTATGACCTGCTGCGATTGCATTATATAGGGCAACGCGTTCAGCGCAACAAGTAAGACCGTAGCTGGATGATTCGATATTGCATCCACCAATAATATCTCCACTCTTAGTTTCTACAGCTGCACCAACGCTATAATTAGAATAAGGAGCGTATGCTCTTTTTTTCATTAATAGAGCGACATCAAATAATTTTTTATTCATCTAAAAGAAAATGTTTGAAATTTTTTTAATGAACCAATACCCCAAATAAATCCCCCAATATGAGCAAACCACGCAACTCCTCCAGTGGTATCAATTCCTAAGGTGTTAAGGCCACCAGATAATTGCATTATAAACCATATACCAAGAACTATTTGTGCAGGTACCACAAATGTAGTAACAAAAATAAATATAAAAGCAAAAACATGAACTTTAGCTTTTGGGAATTTAATCATATAGGCACCTAGTACACCTGCAACAGCACCACTTGCTCCTATCATTGGTATAGATGACGAGGGATTAATTATAAATTGAGTTAGAGTAGCTCCAATTCCGCAAAAAATATAAAAATATAAAAATCTCAGATGCCCTAAAATACTTTCTACATTATCTCCAAAGATGTACAGAAACCACATGTTCCCAATTAAATGTAAAAATCCACCATGCATAAACATAGATGAAAAAATATTCAATATTTCAAATTTATTGGGAACAAATCCAAAATTAAATATTATTCTTTCATAGGAGTCCAAGCTGATTCCGCTAATATAAAATTGTAATAAAAAGATAAATATATTAATTGCTATGATTCCATATGTTACGATAGGAAAAAGAACCCTAGGGTTATCGTCTTTATATGGGAAGAACACTAATAAATAGAAAAGTAGACAGAGTTGTTGGTTTTATTACCCATACGATCATGAACTGTGAAATCAATTTTATGTGGACCCTTTTTTAGTGGTTGATCAAAATTATATGTTAAGGTTTTTTTTATGGGTTGAAATGCTGGGTATACTACAATATCATTTATTAATAACTGAAAAGATTCCTCTTCTGGTTCTATTCCAGAGATAACATCATCAACTTCTATAAAGATTTTATTAACATCTCCTAAGTGATATTGTCCATGATTACCAGGGAACATATTTTTAATGATAGGAGAGTCTAAATCCTGTATAATCGTTATGGCATCAAATTTGTCAAGGTTAGTACTTAGTATTTGTTTACGTCGATTATTATCTGTTTGTGAGTAAGTCCATTTATCTGATTTTTGATCATAATAATATATGCCAAGGTTAGAATGTTCTAATAAATCACGATGATAACGAATTCCCAATTGGAATTTTCCTTTCAATGTCAAATCATATGGTTGCAATTGATAAACAGGAGACATATGAAATCCATTCGATATTTTAGAAATTTCTTTAACTTCTTCAATCCAGACCACATTATCTTGAAAAAATGTTCCAGGCATAGATTTTATTGAACAATTTCTATCATTAGAAAAAATATGTTCTTCTCTACCTGGGCCTACTGATTGTAGTGCGTAATGAAAACGTGTTATACGCGATTGGTCTTTATGATGTAATTCGATATCAATATATTTCATATTATCAACTATCTGGTGAGATAGTTTTTCGGTTAGGAAGGTATTTGGTCTTATTTGATTCATATTATATGAATTAAATGTATTATCGTTAGATAATTTAACAGTAGCTATTGCAGGGACATAATAATCTAAGTCTATTTGAAAGAACAAACCCCTCACTGTATTTGATATTTTTAGATTTGGGTTTATATCTACTACTGTTATTGAAGGATTAAGATCGGTCCAATGTACTGGTGTAATCATCCCACCCAATTGATTGATTCCAATTATTTGTAAAATTCTATCTTCAATAGATTTTATGGGGAGAGTAATATGCAGATTTTTTTTCACTTTTTCTATATGGTCAATAGTTACCTTTTGATCTGGGAATCCATACTTCGTAAAGTTATAAACCACAGCATTTTGGATTGCTAAGCCTCCTCTTTTTGTTTCAAGGGCGAGAGTAATATTTTTATTATCTCTGAAAATTTCTTTTGCTTCTAGTTTTGTAGGAAATGTTCCAGCAACCACACCTTTTATAATAGTTTTATTTCCATGGGCATCAATTATATGAATTAAAACTGAGTGAAACCCTGGAGCTAATCCAATAATCCCAGATTTTTTAGATTTGTGTATAGAAATCTTTTTATGTTCAGGAAGTCGATAAAGTTTTTGAAACTCGCCTAAATTTTTTCTTTTCAAATCATTCTGGATTAATGTTTTTGCAAATTTTCCTTGGTTAAACGGAATTTCATCATATTGAATTTCAAATTCTAATTCTCCATCTACTAGAAGTTCAGCTTTGTGAAATTGGTATTTGTTTTTTGTTCCCTCACGTTTATCAAATACTTTGATTGCTAGTCCGAATTCCCCAAAAACGCTTATGGTGTCTGCAAAGTGATAAGTTCCATCTTTATCTCGAAATAATGGAATAGTTTGTACTAGTGGGCTGGCATTTATTATCGCATTTTGTGAAATTGGGACCAATGCCAGTTCTTCTGGTATAGGCATGATATTATCATCAAGTTCAAAAGCCATGACCAAAGGATTCAACGGGATACTTCTGCTATTTCGATATTCAAAATGAATGTGAGGAGCATAAGAATTTCCTGTGTTCCCAGAATATCCAATTACATCTCCTTTCTTCACTTGAAAATCTTTGGAAGAAAACTGAGTGTCTACATTATAGCTTAATCGTTTCCCTTGTTGAAGTCTCCAAACTCTTTCTAAAATTGGAGAAAATGATTCTAAGTGTCCATAAACAACTTCATGACCTGATATAGTCCTCAGGTATAATGCTTTTCCATATCCATTATAATTTGATCTTATGCGACTTATATAGCCATCTTCAACAGCCAAGACCTCCATACCTATTTTACCATTTGTCTTAATATCAAGACCCATATGAAAATGATCATCACGGTTTTCACCAAAATTTGAAGAAAAATATTGTCCAACTGTCGTTGGCCATAAAATATCCTGGGGGTATATCAACCCATGAATAAATAGTATAATTGTAATAAAGTAACGTTTCATTAAAAGATTCCCATATGGCAATTTATTTATTAGATAGGTGAGTTATCAATGAGTGATTTGATTTCATAGTAGACTTAATGTAAACTTTATAAAATTTATTTAAAGGCAAAAGAAGGATTGGAAATGAAATTTTTTTTAAATACTATTATATTTATTGTAATATCAACATTTGGGTACTCTATAGGTGGATTAGGCATACAATTAGGTCAAGGAATTGCAACTATTGAATCATCGGAATTTATAGAAGATTATGCAACCCTTGCCACCTCTGAATTTTCTAATCCCTATCTAGTTGGTGGTCATTTATATATAGATGCAATACCTTTTATTGATTTAGAGGCAGATATTGGTCTTATAGCTCAACAATATGATTTTAATTTTACAAATAATATAGGGAGTCTTGGTCCTTATAACTTTGGTTGGGCAAGCACATCTATTTATATAACTGCTAAGAAAAGCATCTTAGATTTTACCATTCCAATTTTAGCCAAGGCCAAATTACTAGTTGGTGGAGGCTATAACCAACATGCTGTCACGCCACTAATAACTATGGATTTGATGAGAGAATTGTTAGGAGGAGATTTAAATAGTAGTCTTGATGAAGTTGGTGAAGAAGATATAATTGAATTTTTAAAAGAAAATAAGATTGATGCCTCTGGATTTCATGTGCAAGCTGGATTACAATTCAAAATATTAGTTTTGGATTCATTTCTTTTTTATCGTCATACTTTTGCCGAAGATGTAATACCCAGTCTAAGTAATTATGGAACCATCAATTTTCGCATAGGTTATGGTATATAAATAAATTTCTAGTTAAGAGATTTATAAACATGCTGCTTTTTTACTTAGATTTCATTTGTAAGACAATGTATTGCTCCTCCACTTAGTTGAAATTGGGTAGTTGGGGTGATAATTTGTTTAATACCCAATTCTTCGATTCTTTTATTAATAGAATTGTTCGAAAATTGATTAGGCCTAATCAAAATACCAGGTAGCGGTAAAGCATTTACTGCAAAATTACCAGTATGTTTTTTAGTCCCAATTGCATCTTCTGGAGGTATATCTATGATTGGAATATTTGCAATCTTAGCATAATCACGTAATATTTCTTTACTATCATTTATAAGAATTTTCATGCAAACAATAACAGCTACTATGTATCCATCCTTACCTAATACGGGTGAAAAAAAAGTGTCTAAGTGATATCCCATCCCTTCAAGAATAATCATATTTTTGGCATTAAGTTCTTGGAATACATATTTTGCTCCGCTGTGAGTATTGCGTTGTAAACCACTAAAAAGGATATTGTCTTTAAGGCAAAAATAAAATTCTCCTCCATCTGCTCTAATTCCACTTTTATTTGGTATTTCCACGATATCCATTTTGTATGTTTCAAGATATTTTCTAATTAATTTATTTTCAATTCTTCTTTGTGGTTGACCAGCACGTAGAATAATCGCCTTTCCTTTTTGATTTGAGATGAATGAATCTCGTACAAATATAAAATCATGTTTTTTATTTCTTTTATCCAGCTCATCGGGAAATTTAATTTCTACAACCTCATGGCCTGATTTTGTTATAGCATTAATTAATTTTATTCTTTCTTTTTTTGCAATGTTCATATTGGGGATAGCTCCTTCAATCATAGCAGGATTATCTTCATATTTAGGAATGCCAGAAGACCACCAACCAGATTGAGGAAAATTTGAAATAAGAATTTTCATATCAAATATAAAAAGTGTTTTAGATTTTTATAAATAAGTTGGTATAAAATCATTATTGTTTTGAAGATTTGTAATCTAAATCAATTGCAACGCGTACAATCCCAGGCTCAAAATAGATTAATGATTTTTTTATATTCATATTTATTTCAATTCTACCTTTTGCAGTTTTTAACTTTATAGTTTCAGCTTTTGGTCGTGGTCCTTGAAACTTTAATCCTTCTTCTTGGTAAAGGGTGCTTAAATCAAACTTACCAAGAAATTCATCTTTCCTTTCCATTTTTATTATTGGGTTTTCAATCGTTAACTGTATAATGTTTTTATCATAATTATATTCAACATACATATTCTTTTTAATATTTTTTTTAATATTAACTTTCCCTTTATTATATAATATAGTTGCGAGAAACTCTGCAGAACCATCCAAAAATTTTACATGAGGTTTATTGACAGACCAAAGTGATTGATTTCCACTTCTTCCTTTAGGTATTTGGTGGTCACCTATTAATCTAAGATAATCATTAACTAAATTTTCTGAGATTGATACAGATATTTCTCCTCCTTTTATAAATGCAGTAAAAAATAAAATGATAAATAAAAATTGTTTGTACATAGTTACTCCGTGTTTAAAAAGTTTTCTATATGTCTTTTTATATCGTCTCTCGTCTTTCTGAAGGTTTTTAGACTGGTAGGATTAAGACTCCATCTTGGATAAAGATCTTTTATGTCCCAATGAAATCTACTGACAGCCTCTGGGAACATCGGACAATCCTTTTGCGCATTACTGCAAACATTTATAGCAATATCAATATGTCTTCCAATATATTTGTTAATATTATCTGAGGTATGCATAGAAATATCACCATTTATTTCTTTCATAACGGAAATTGCATTTGGGTGGACACGGCTTGGATTAGTTCCTGCGCTAAATACTTTGAAACGATTTCCTGCGATATCTCTTAATAAACCTTCAGTCATTTGTGAACGACAACTATTTTCTGTAGTTAGCATTGGGAATTAGTTAATAGAGTGTTAGAGTATTTTCACTATGAATCTAAGGAATTTATTAAAATAGAAAAATATTCAAGAAAGAAAATAAGTTAATAATTAACTAAATTTGAGGATGGGGAAACCAACAGATATTCTTAAAACATATCAAATAAATAATCCTTTGGAAACTTTTCCAGGTTTAACAATTGATGATTTAAATAAATATTTACCTGCAATTCAAACAGCTGAAGATATATCTATGGCTCCTGATAATATGAAGGAAGGACTTTATCTAACAAAATGTATTGACGGGCTAAAAGCTATCCCTGATGAAACCATTGATTTAATTATTGCTGCTCCCCCTAAAGATAATTGGGATACCAGTTCAGATTTTGATCAAAGTAAAACACTACAAGAATATTATCAATGGAATCAAACCTGGTTAAATGAATCAAGGCGTATCCTAAAAAATACGGGGGCAATATATATTCTTAGCCCATGGCAATACTCTGGGATGTACCATAGTTTATTAAGTAATTTTTTTCAGGTACAAACAAGAATTGCATGGCGAAATAGTAAACTAGTAAATAAAAGTAAAATATGGAAAGAAGAAACTTCTGATATTTGGTTTGCGACTAAAACAGATGAGTTTTTATTTAATCAGAATCCTATTGGTATTAATACAATAGTTAATAACGAAATAGATAAAAGAGAATCTAATTTTTGGATGGATATTTCAAAGAATATTCAAGAGGGTAGTATTTATCCTAAAAAGTTGTTTACAAAGATATTAGAAGCAAGTAGTTTTAAATTAAATTGGGTATTAGATCCTTTTATGGGTTTTGGAGATATAGGAATTGCTTGTAAAAAATATGGTAGAAGATATATTGGTTTTGGGGTAAACAAGGATTACGTACTATTATCAATGAAAAGAATTGATAATAGTTGATTTTATGCTTTCGATTGATAAAATTAAAATAGATATGTATACTGCAATGAAGGCGGGAAATCAAGAAACTGTAGTAGCTTTAAGAACTTTATTGTCAAAATTAAAAGATTATCAAATTAATAAACGAAAAGAACTAACAGAGCAAGAATGCATAGGGGTTATTAAAACATTAGTTAAACAACGAAAAGAAGCGGCTACAATGTATCAAAATGCTCAAAGGCATAAATTAGCACAAAAAGAAAAAAATGAGATAAAAATACTTGATGGGTATTTACCTAATATTATGAGTTCAAGTCAGCACAACTCTTTAGTCAAGACTATTATCGAAGAAATCAATGCAAAGAATTCATCAGATATAGGTAGGGCAATGTCATTAATCATGCAAAGAGGTGGGAATAAAGTTGATGGTAAAGTTGCAAATAAAATACTAAAAGAATTATTGGAATAGATGTTTTGGTTTATAGATGTATTAGGTGCTGTTTTTATTCTAGGATTAGGATATTATGGATATAGCAAGGGATTTATTGAAGAATTAGGTAGGTTGATTGGATTGATATTGGCAATACTAATATCTATTTCTCATACTACAAAACTTTCGATTGTTTTAAATAATATTCTCACTATTGATCATTGGTTATCAATATTTATATCGTTCGTATTTCTATTTATTGGGACCTTATTGGTTGCAAGATTAATAACAAAGATGTTCCATATTGCATTACTTTCAAATAGTAATCAATTAATGAACCAATCACTTGGTTTGATTCTTGGTGTAATAAAGGGGTTTTTTATTATTATTGTATTTTTATGGTTCATTAGTTTGCTACCTATCAATAAATGGAAAGTAATCATTAAAGAGAATTCAAGACTGGCAACTATTTCTACTGAATTTAGAACTTCACTTATCTCATTTTTCCATTGGGATGACCCTATAGCATTAGGTGAAGCTTATATAATAGAATTAACACAGCCTTGATGTCAAAAATACCTCAGGATATAATCGATACAATTAGAGATACAGCTGATATTGTTGATGTTATATCTCAATATGTTGATTTAAAACAACGAGGACCTAATTTTTTTGGTCTTTGTCCCTTTCACAATGAAAACACACCTTCATTTAGTGTTGCTCCACAGAAGCAAATCTACTATTGTTTTGGATGTCATTCAGGCGGTAACGTATTTTCATTTTTAATGGATTTTCTTAAGGTCCCTTTTCCAGAAGCGATTAAAGATCTTGCAGAGCGATATAATATAAATGTTGTTTTTGATTCTAAAGATGATAATTCAGAGTTTTTCCCTTCTTTATATAAGTTGCATGAAATAGCACTAGAACTCTATCAGGAAAATTTATTTTCAATAAATGGTAGTCGTGCTCTTGATTATTTAAAAAATAGAGGTCTCAAAGAGGATACTATTAAACAATTTAAGATTGGCTATGCATCAAATACTTGGGATGAATTAGTTATTAGATGTAAAGGAAAGGGGTTTAAAAAATCACAAATTATTCAATCAGGCCTTTTTACAAATTCGGATAAAGGTATATTTGATCGATTTCGATCTAGAATAATGTTCCCAATTTTTCATCCTTCGGGAAAGCCAATAGCCTTTGGGGGGAGAATATTTGGCGCAGAAGATCCAGCAAAATATTTAAACTCTCCAGAAACACCTCTTTATAAGAAGAGTAGCACTTTTTATGGTTTACAAGCAACGCGTGATTCAATCAGGAAAGAAGGAAAGGTTATTTTAGTAGAGGGGTACATGGATTTTCTTAAATTATATCAATCTCAAATATATAATGTTATTTCAGTTTCAGGAACCGCGTTTTCTCCAACACATTCAAATGCTTTAGAAAAAATAACAAAAGAAGTAATCTTATTATATGATGGTGATCAAGCTGGTGGGAATGCTGCTTTGCGGACAGGTTGGGTATTACTTAGATCTGGTTTAATTCCTTCAGTTGTTCAACCTCCTGATAAATTAGATCCAGATGATTGGATAACAAAGAAAGGAGTAGAGGCAGTCTTATCATTGATAAAATCTCCAATGGATTATATTGATTTCCATATCAAATTAAATCAAGGTGTTGAAATTTCTGGTGCAGATAGGCAAAAATATATATCGTCCTTAGCTGGAAATATTAAAGAAATTAGAGATGGAGTCATTAGGAATGATATGGTGAGAGCTATATCAGAAAAATTATCAATTGAAGAAAAAGATTTTATACGCGTAGTTAATACTCATAGAGTAAATCCTGGAAAAAGTATCAGTACTGCATTAGAGTTAAATAATAAAATATCTTTTTCTAATAGAATAGATAAGGCACAGGTTGAGCTGATACAGTTATTAACTTGTGATAATAAAACTCTGAAAAAACATACCCTTAATTGTATTTCATTAGAATTATTCACAAACCCATTATTGAATAAATTAGTAAAAATCTTGATTGATTTCAATTTGGATGTGGAATCATCTACAATAATCGAGTATTTTCAGGATAAGAATGAGAGGGATTCTATAGCAAAAATTCTATTTTCTAAAGATTCAGATAGTCTATCTGAAGAAATTGTCTCTGATTGTATTAAAATCTTAAAATCTGAACCAATTAAAGATAAGATTTCATCTCTTAGGGTAAAAATTCGTGATAAGGAATTACTTGGTAATGATCCATCAGAAGAATTAGATGCTATAAATAAATTAAGAATTGAATTAAATGAAATATAGTAAATATTATATTTTAGGATTATTCCTAATAATTTGTTTTTCCTGGGGGTCTCAAGTACAACTAATCACCTCACACAATAAAAGTAATGGAGTATTACTTAGAATTGTTACTAGTACTACAATAGATATAGAAAATATTGCGGGGTGGGAAGGGCAAGAAAACTGGTTTTATCTAACCTTGAATGATGCAACTGTCACTTCATCTATAGATAATTCTATAGAATATGATTATCCACTGCTTGATTTGGAAATCACAAAAAATAATGAATCAGTACAATTAGGTTTTTTATTTAATAATTCAATAGAAGATTTTGAAATATTTCATTCCCCTGCCAGTAGGGTTTTATTAGTTCAAATATGGGAATCTTTAAATGATAGTCTAAAATCAACTGTAGAAGCCTCAGAAGGTAAAAATATAAATAGAGTATTTAGTCTTCCAAAAAATGAATCAAAAGGATCTCCATTTTATGAATCATTTATATATGCTCGTGATAAATATGGTCCGGAAAGATATTTTGTATGGTATAGTAATTGGTATTCCACTAAAGATATACCAAGTGATGAATTAGATGAGGAAGAATCAAATAATAAACAAATAACAGAAGAAAAAATAGAAACAGAAAATTTTAATTTGGAAAAGATTGAAGAAAAAACAGAGCCCAAACCTCTCATAGTGCTAAAACAAAACCAAAAAGAAATAAGTGGCCCTCCGTTACCGCCACTACCACAAAAAGACCCATTAACCACAGAGTCTATTAACATTTCATTTATTCTTGAAGATGGATTACTACAAAAAGGTGTTAATAGAACAAAAAGTGTCAGGGCCCTTCAGGAAGCTCTTGTCTATTTAGGTTATGATTTGGGAAGCGATGGATTATATCGTGATGGTATAGATGGGAACTATGGAACAAGAACAGAAAGTGCTGTAATTGAATTTCAACTTGATAGAGGGTTCAATGTTTCAAATGTGGATGGTATTGTTGGTGAAGGAACCTATAAAGAGTTAATTAGAGCATTATCAGGAGGCACCCCTCTTTTTGCAATGGATAGAAAATCTAAAACTTATAGAAAACAAAACCTTATAAGTTCATCTAAAGAAAAACAAGAAACTGCAAAAGAACTATTAAATCAAACTCCTGTAAAAACACAGGTAAAGAGAGAAACAAGAAAGCTGGAAAATACCAATCAGATTAATCTATTGCCGATTGATTTATCTAAGCGAAAGACATTTCTAAAACTTACTTGCAATCTTGAGGGTGCTAATGTGTTTATTGATGGTTCCTTGATTGGTAAAACACCTATACCAAAAAAATTGTCAGTTACACCAGGATGGCATAGAGTACGAGTGGTCAATCCTGATGCAACACCACAAAAATTTGCTATGAGTATTCCAGATTATCAGGATATATATATACCCCAAGGCAGAACCCAGAAAATTAGAATAAATCTCGCTGAATCAGATCAAGACACTGAATAAAATGGTTTTCCCCCCATTAAAAACACAAATATGGGGTGCAGTAGTTTTTTTAAGTAGTTTGACTTTATTGTTTTCACAAGATATACCTACTATTCTTTCCAGTTCCATAGAAGAAACTGAAAAAGGTATAAAAATTGAATTTCAATTATCCAGTTATATAGAAAGGAGTGATATTTCTAGTTGGATTGAGAAAGATAATTGGTTTATTCTTAATTTTTACAATATTATTAAACCATCACCAAATTTTTTTTCAGATATAATTATATATCCAATT